>JADMIO010814458.1_pt1 | contig 96763 bp, 91 predicted proteins | sample 8958161 | NCBI WGS metagenome assembly JADMIO01 (sample SAMN16585339, study PRJNA669376) | soil metagenome | isolation source: Crop rotation soil | place: USA: Cullars Rotation, Alabama | collected 2011
CGCGACAACTTGTCCACGTGGAATTCTAAGCTTAGGATCCCAATGTGCTGGAAAGCTGGTGATGGCCCGAATCGTACGATGTGCCCAAATGCTGGCCGCAGTCATCCCCGCGGTCAAGCCATGTCTGTACGCAATTGCGCGTTCTCTCGAGGCTTGAAGGCAAGCGCTGAGTGCACGGGAAATGAGTGCGAGAGGGATCGGGATTTGGAAAACGTGGGGCTCATGGAGTTTGTAGAACGTGCGCACCTTTGTCACGAGGTTCGGTGGCGACCAGTGTCGGAACGGCTGAGTGCGTTCTGGAACCATCCAGCGCACTCGACTGCGACGCGCATTCTGCCTTTTAAAGAACATTATCCGCTCGGCCCGATTTGTTCGCCAGACGCGGTAGCTCAAGACAACGCCCACAATCATAAAGGCTACAAACATTGCCTGCGCGCCGCTTTCAAACCGCTGCGTATAGACAGCGACAGAAGCACCCGCGACAACAGCGATCACTGCGGCATCCACAATCGCAGCGGCCATGTCTGACAAGAGGTGAAGCGACCGGCGCAAAACACTCCTCGATATTCGTGGGTGTCGGGAGATCGTATCCCGAGCGGCGAGAAGATTGGGTTGCGGCGATAGGTGAACGTTAATTTGCATCGCGTTGGAGAAGCTTCTGCCGGCAAGGTCACCTCGTGTTCTACGGGGCAGGCCCGATAGGGTTGCGCCCAAGAGGGAACGCGCTGGTGTTACTGGGCTGCCCGTCATCAATATGAGTGCGGTCCGCCACGCGCAGGCTAGAGCCCGTAGCCGGCGGCTTTCCCCAGTGCAGCGATGCCAGACGTATGCCTCGCGCAGATCCTTCTGGAACTGCCAAGCCCACTGTATCGCCATAACAGCACCGTCCTCGCGTCCTGAAACTGGCCGCGAGGAGATGGTGTTGACCTGAACTGATTGATAGGGCCTTTGCCGACGTCGCGGTTCAACTGATGCACCCGACAGCGAGCCTGCTAACATATCGCTCAGGACGCTGCAGAAGCTGGCTTTAGGGAGCTGAGCTCAACCTCTCGCCTCGCGAGCCGGGGCCACTCTGGCAACTCCACATTCAGCGCACCATCGGCGTTAACCCTGAGTGCGCCAGGCAGGCTAAGACCAGGCCTGGCGCGAGCGAAAGGGCAGGGTAAAGCTAACCGCGCCACGTGAAGGCCAAATCTTCAGGGGATCAATTTTTGCCGCAGTCCTTCAGCGACGGCTTGGGTTCTGTTGCGAGCGCCGAGCTTGATCTGCGCCTTCTTTAGATGACTTCGAACGGTCTCGGCGCCGATATCGAGCGCCTTGGCAACTTCAGACGATTGCGCACCCATAGACGCTAATCGCAGGACGGCAAGTTCCCGGGGCGTTAGCTGGCCACGTGGTCCGAACCTGTTGGCATCGAGATCGACGAGTTGCTCCAGCCGCAATGCCGCAAAGCTCGCGGCAGCGAATAGCAAGATTCGAATTGGTTGCGTCAGGACGTTGGAAAGCTCTTTGCGCGACCAGAAGCCCACGACCCACCGACCGCCAACTGGGCATGTCAATCCATCGCGCATGCCGTACTTGAGAGCGAGCTCATACGACCACTTGTCAATTCCGATCGGTTGCATCAATCGTCTGACTTCAGTCCAGGTATGCGATGCCATGCTGGAGCCTGCCAAGAACAGCGCGGGACGGAACTTGCCCCGAGCGAGAGCCTCGTACTCCTCCCACCATCCCTCGGGGACATTGTCGTGGAGGAAGGCCGATTTCCCGAGCTTGACGGCGTCCCAGTCTCCGGACTTTATGGGAAGACAGACCGCGCCCAGAACGGGCAGCGGTGCGCGTCGTGACGGCGTGCAATTCGTTGAGAACCTCCTCAGGCGACCGTAGCTCATCGACATGACCGGCGTAATCGACGAGCCTCGTTTGAAGGTCTGCGATGCCCGTTCGTGGGGTGTGATCGATTGAGCCGTATATGGTCATGAGCTTTCCCGTGTGAGTGTGTCACGCGATACAACACAGAACGAGGGGTCCCACGGCGACCGTTGCGAGGCCGAGGGTGGCGCCGTCAACTGTGGCATTGAAGCCTGAACGTACTCGGTTGGGCATCGTCCACTCCGTCCAGACTCACGAACCGCCACAACAAACGAAATCGCGAGTTTGAGGTTTGCAAGGTCCTCGGGCTCCATTTCGGGACAGAAGGGGACAGGGCGTGCGGACGCTGAGGGGAGAACGGACCGATGTTAGCCATTTCGCCGAAAGCACTGAACACGCCCTGTGCTCATCAATCTTCCTTGGGCGCTACGCAGGCGCCATCGGCACAAGACCCGACTTGTATACCGGAGAATCTGGGCCTAGTGAGATGGAGACGACATCCGCAATTCAGCGTTTCACGCTGGCCGGTAAGCCGCGAGGGGTAGTGACGATCGGTGCTGGGACGGCTACATTCTGGCCATGAAGGAAAAAGACATCATCGAATGGGTCGGCCCGCCGGACAAGATCGTGGCCCTGAAGGATCGCTTGCTCAGTTGCGAATGGCGGTGCTCGAGCTGCGGCCTCATCGTGGAAGACATCATTCCAATTCCGGTGCCCGCTCCCTGCCCGAAGTGCAGCGGGATTGCCTTCGAAGCGGTTGAGCCCATTCTGCAATAGCACAGGTGTCAGCCAAGTGCGAAAAAATACCTGCTCCAAACCTCTCTCGATCCTCATCGCTGTCGCAAAGCTCAGATATCCCGACCATACGCCTCCCAGTGCGGTCGTATGTAAAGCCTTTAGCCTATCGTTAACCGAACTGCTGCATTGACGGAGAGACGTTGTCTGAGGATAGCCTTCGGGTGCAAGCCTTTGATGCTTTGGGAACGCTCACGGCCATGCCTTCCAACCAAACAGGTGTCGCTTCGATAATACGATACCATGATGTGCCAGCCGCGATCGACTGGCTTTGTTCGACACTGAGTTTCGAGGAGCACCTGACAGTCCGCAACGAAGATGGCTCCATCAGAAGCGCTCAACTGACCAACGGCCATACCACAGTTGCGCTCGCTCCCATCGATGGACCAGTCTTTGACGAATGGGTGAAGCAACCGGATCAAGGCAGCAGAGATGAACCTCACATCTGCTCGTTTTTGGTCGTTGATGCGGACGCGCTCTATGGGCGCGCCAAACGCGCTGGTGCGGAACTCATCATCGAGAACACAAGCGAAGATGATCGCAAGCAGCATTTCTATGCATGCCGCGACCCGGAAGGCCATTTATGGAGGTTCAAGACGTTCAATCCCTGGACGCATGAGCCTTCCAGCCCCTCCAAGGGGCACCAGCGACATTGGATAGATCGGCTCTCTGTCTCACTGTCCATTCTGGTTTTTGGATCTGCCACTGTATTGGCCTGCCTGCATACTGCGAACCATCAGCAGTTGACTACATCTCGGGTGGCCGGCTGGTCGGAAAGCGCTGCTTATAGCTCGCGTGGGGCTTTTGCTGATGATTTGGATGGTGCTGTAGCTCTCGGTCGCGAAAAACCTTTGGATGGTGGGCGATGCGTAGGAACCTTAGCAGATACCGTTGATCATTTGGGCGTAGCGCTCGTGCAACCGCGTCCAACGAAAGTAGCGGTAGACCAGGCCAATGAAGAAAGCCGCGCCCAGTTAGTGCGCCTACAATACGAGAATGAGGCGGGTGCAATGCGCGACCTGCTCGAAAAAGAAAGAACCTTGAGGGTGGGCGCCGAGCGGGAGCGCGCAGAAGCGCTCAAGCGGGCTAGTGAAGCCCTCGCCGAGCTTGCTCTGCAAAGGAGGAGCACGGAATCGGCTCAGATTGGCGAACGTGAGGCACGCGACTTACTTTCCAAAGAGAGAAGCAAGAGCATTGCAATCGAGAACAGCAACCGGAAGGCACCCCGGCGAGCTAGACGGTACGTTGGTCGATCTGGCCAAAGCAACCTTCCTAGCTTGTGGTGATGGCTTTTTTCGCTCACCACTCGCGTTGTCGCATCTCGCAATCGCTGAGCGAGCATCGCCCGCACGCTCTTGGCGCTGTAGGGCAGGCCGTTACGCGCGAAGTAGGCCCGGGTCGCATCTGACCATCGTTTATGAGTTCGCGACCAGCACGACTTAAAGCCGAGTTCCGCGATATGAAGAACCTGCGTTGCAGTTTCCGCGCATTCGCGTGACGATCCCATGGCGCAAACCGCAATGAACGATTGCCGCTGCCGCTGCTCAACGGCATCGAGGCAACACGGCAAATCCGGGCACGCGCCCCTGGGACCGAAGTCCTTATCTTTACTATGCACGACAACGATGCGCTCATTGAGGACCTACTCATGGCCGGTGCGCGCGGCTATCTCCTCAAGTCCGATGCCAATCAGCATTTGATCGATGCGATCGAGGCTCTCTGCTCGCACAGGCCCTTCTTCTCGGCGAAGGTTTCCGAGGCGCTGCTAGAATCATTTCGACAACGTGGCAGCGGGCACACATCTCCCCTCACAAGTCGAGAACGCAGTGTGCTGCAGCTGATCGCGGAAGGGCACACCAATAAAGAGGTTGGCGGCGTCCTCAACATAAGCCTGAAGACCGTAGAAAGCCATCGAGCGGCTATCATGCGGAAGCTGAACTTGTCTTCATCCGAGCGCTCGTGCGCTACGCTATCCGCAACAAAATCGTGGAACCGTAACAATCTCGATGGTTGCAACCGTTGCGTTGCTGTTATTGGGTGTCGATCCTCTCGCCGTCGGCGGGCAACAAATGGGTGCAGACGAAGCTTTTGACACTCCCCTTCGTCTTGGCGGCGGTCTTGGTGCGTGGAGGCGAGGCCCTAGGCCCCTGACTGTCACTAAGAGACCCATGCACTGCAACAAGCGAGAAGTTACTCGATCATCCGCCGTCGGCGGGGATCACATGGCTCCTCCTCTTTCTCGCGCTCCCGGCGTCTGGGCCCGCGCTTCTCGCATTCGGCAACGCGCCCCTGCTCGGCGGCTGTTACGGCTGCGCGTGCCGCCGTCACGGTTTCGTCTGTGGCTGGTGGGAATTGCCAAGGCCGCACCTGTCGGGGCTTTGCTGAAGCCCCACTGAAGCCCCACTCGTATTCAGTTGGCCTATATCGATCCAAAATAATCCGACAAACCATTGATTTCATTGGCGACCCCGGCAGGACTTGAACCTGCGACCCCCTGATTAGGAATCAGGTGCTCTATCCGCTGAGCTACGGGGCCTGCCGGTGTGGTCGGCGGCTTGGCCGCTGTGGCGGGATCTGGCGCACGAATCTGGCATCCCGACGTCTCGCAGTGGGCCTTATACCTCGCCTGGGGTTGCCGGGTCGAGAGATGTGTTCGGCAAACCCTGGCTCCGGCGGCCTATCCACGGATCGGGTAGACGCGTGGGCCACAGATCACCCCGCAAGGCCCCGCGCGAAAGCGGCGATGGCGTCCAGCACGGCGGCCTCCTGGTCGCGATGGGGCGAGTGGCCGCAACGGTCGAGCACCAGCCGCGAGATCGGCGCCTGCGCATGCGCCTCGATGCGGTCGAGCTGTGCGAGCGAGCCGTACTCGTCGTCGCGGCCCTGGATCAGCAGCATCGGCCGGCGCACGTCGGCGACCAGATCCTCGATCGACCACGCCAGGAACTCCGGCCGCAGCCAGGTGTCGGCCCAGCCGAGAAAGGCATCGTCGACGCGCGCGTGATACTTGGCGAGCCGGGCCCCGAGGTCGGTCGTGCGATAGGTCTCGCGGATGCGGGCGATGCTCGCCACCGTGATGGGCTCGACGAACACGTGCGGCGCCATCAGCGCGAGGCCGGCGACCGGCCGCCCGGAGACCGCGGCGTGAATGAGCGCGATCGAGGCCCCGTCCGAATGCCCCACCAGCAGCGCGCGCTCGATGCGAAACTGATCGAGCAGGGCGGGCAGGACGTCCAGCGCCTCCTCGTGCATGAAGCGGGACGTGCGCTCGGCGACCAGCCCGTCCGACTGCCCGTAGCCGAAACGGGAGTAGACGAGCGCCCGCGCGCCCAGCCGCCCCGCCGCCTTGTCGGGGAAGTCGCGCCACAGGGTCGCCGAGCCCAGGCCCTCGTGCAGGAACACCAAGGTGGGCTGCGCGTGGTCGCCTGGGATCATGCGGTATTCGATCTGGCGGCCGGTGACGGCAACGAAGGGCATGCGGGTTGGTGCTCGGGCGTGTGCGGTGGCGAGCCGGTGTAGCATGGGTCGCGATGTGCGCGCGAGGAAGCCCGGCGGTCGGGTCAAGCGTGAGCGATGACCCAACGGAAGTCGCGAGCAAGACGCGTTGGGTCGTCGCTTCGCTTGACCCAAACCAAGGCCCTAGGCTCCCGGATTGCCGGGCAGCCAGCGCTTGCCGAAGGCGGGCTCCTTGTAGGGGGTGGGGGGCAGGTGCCAGGTGCCGGTGGCGGGCGGGCGCACCTCGGCGTCGACGTGCACATCGAGCAGGAAGGGCTTGTTGGCGGCGACTGCGTGCTCGAGCGCTCCCTTGAAGTCCTCTGACTTCGTCACCGTCATGGCATCGACGCCGCTGGCCTTGGCCCAGCCGGCGAAGTCGGGATTGTAGGGCGTCTTGTTGGCGCCGGCGTGGAACATGGTGCCGTGCTCGCGGCCGCCGAACATGCCGAGCTGGATGTCGCGGATCGAGACCCAGCCGAAGTTGTTCCAGATCACCCACACCACGGGGATGTCGTACTCGACCGCCGTGCACAACACGTGCGGCACCATCGAGAAGCAGCCGTCGCCGGCAATCGCCACGCACGGCCGGTCCGGGGCGGCGAGCTTGGCGCCGAGCACGCCGGCGGCGCCGAAGCCCATGCCGGAGAAACCCCACGAGTTGAGCATAGTCTGCGGCCGGCGCGCCTTCCAGAACTGCATGTACCAGTTGTGGTTGACGCCCACGTCGCAGGCGAGGATGGCGTTGTCCGCGAGTACGGCCTCGCAGTCGGCGACCAAACGCTCGGGCCGGATCGGCGTGGCGTGGATGTCGAAGTTGGGCGCCGTGAACTTCTCCCACGCCGCGCTCCACGTCTCGATCTCCGCATGCCAGGCCTCCAGCGCATTGCCGCGCTTGGGCGACCGGCGCTCCAGCTCGGCCAGCATCTGGCGCAGGAAGGTGCGCGCATCGGCGAGGATGGCGAGATCGGGCGGATAGTTACGGCCGAGCTCGTCGTGGTCGACGTCGACGTGGACCAGCTTGCAGTGCGGGAAGTTCCACGAGTAGCCCGAGATCCAGGACGAGGCGGAGCGGTCGTCGAAGCGCGCGCCGATGGCCAGCACCACGTCGGCATGGCGGCCGGCCTGATTGGCCGGATAGGCGCCGTTGCGGCCGATGAAGCCGAGCGACAGCGGATCGGTCATGTCCAGGCAGCCCATGCCGTTGGGCGAGGAGATGACGGGGATGCGCAGCCTGTGCACGAACTCGGTCAGCTCCTTGCCGGCCTCGGCCAGCGTCACGCCGTGGCCGATGAAGATCACGGGGCGCTTGGCACCCAACAGCAGCTCGAGCGCGGCGGCGATCTCCTCGGGCGAGGCGCCGCTGCGCTTGGCGCCGTGCCCCGGCGCGGCCGGCGGCACCTCGACGTCGTCCTCCTCCTGGAACACGTTGAAGGGCACATCGACGTTCACGGGCCCGGGGCGGCCCGACAGCATGGTCGTCATCGCCTGGCGCAAGATGAGGGGGAGCATGTCAACGCGGGTCGGCTGGTAGCTGCGCTTGACGACGGGGCGGATGATGTTGGGGAAGTCGGCCTGGTAGTGGCGATTGATCTCCTGGAACGGGCTGCGGTTGAACTGCTGGGTCGGCACGTTGGCAGTGATGGCGAACACGGCGGAAGAATCCGACATCGCCACCTGCAGCGGCATGACGATGTTGCAGGAGCCGGGCCCGCACGAGGTGAGCGTGGCGACCGGCTCGTGGCGCACGCGGAAGTAGGCGTCCGCCATGTGGGCTGCCACCTGCTCGTGGCGCGGGGAGACTAGCTTGATGCGGTCGCGCGCGTGATAGAGCGGGTCGAGCATGCCGACGTTGCCGTGCCCGCAGATGCCGAACACGTAGGGGATCTTGTTCTTGATCAGGTATTCGGTGATCAGCTCGGCACCCTTCATGCGCGCCATTGCATCGGCTCCATCGTTGCAAGTCGTGACGGACTATAGCGCGGATGGGTGCTAGCGCAGCCCGAGACTCGCTCGCATTTTGTGAAATGCGCCTTGCCGCCGATCAAAGAAGCAGCGGGCCGCCATCACGCGGGCAGATGGCATACCGCTTCGATGTTGTGGCCGTCGGGGTCGAGGACGAAGGCGCCGTAGTAGTTGGCGTGATAGTGCGGCCGCAGTCCCGGCGCGCCGTTGTCCTTGCCGCCTGCCTTCAGCGCTGCGGCGTGGAAGGCATCGACGGCCGCGCGGTCTTTCGCCATGAAGGCGAAGTGCACCGTTCCCTTGATGGGTTTGCCGCTACCGATCCAGAACTGCGGCCGACCCTTGGCGCCGAACCCGGCCTGGCTTTGTCCTCTCGTTTCCTTGGACGAGACCTCCATCACGAGGTCGTAGCCGAGCGGGGCCAACGCCAGCAGATAGAAAGCCTTCGATCGGGCGTAATCGGAAACCGGGATGCCGACGTGGTCGAGCATGGCAGACACCTCCTCCAGTCGTGATTGCCGCTCACCTCATCATGAGCGTTACAGCGGGCCATGCGTCGCCGCTCCGATATGCGTCGGGTGCGGGCTGTGCAGGCGGCGAATGTCGTATAGGATTTCACGCAAAACAGCAGGGGGCTCGGGAGGATCGAGTGGCCACGACCGTCGAGGTGCTAGCGGACGCATTCAAGGCGGCGGGCACGCCGTTCATCGTGGGCCACCCGGGCGGCGAGTCGGTGGAGCTGATGGAAGCCGGCCGCCAGCGCCAGATGCGCTTCTTGCTGATGAAGCAGGAGGTCGCCGGTGCGATGTTGGCTGCCACGTGGGGGGAGATCACCGGCAGCCCCGGCGTGTGCCTGTCCACCCGTGGACCTGGCGCCGCCAACATGGTCAACGGGGTGGCCCACGCGCTCCTCGACCGTGCCCCGCTGATCGCCATCACCGACGCCTACTCGCGGCCCACCTATGAGACCGGCCTGCGCCAGCGCATCAATCAGCTCGCCGTCTATGCGCCGCTGGTCAAGTGGAGCACGACCATCGATGCCAAGACCGTGAGCCAGCAGGTACGCCGCGCCATGCGCACGGCGACCGCCTTGCCTCCGGGCCCCGTGCATTTCGAGCTGCCACAGAGCGAGACCACGCGCGAGGCCGGTACGTACGCAGCCGAGCCGCCGCTGCTGCCGAAGATCATTCATTCCAGGCCCGACCGCTCGGACCTGAAGCCGGCGCTCGACATGATCGCGCGCTCGAAGCGGCCGATCCTCATCGTCGGCCTCGGCGTGCTCTGGGCAAAGGCCTCGCCGGAGCTGGTGCAGTTCGCCGAGCGGATCGGCGCGCCGGTGCTGACGACGCCCAAATGCAAGGGCGCCATTCCCGAGGATCACGCCCTGCGCGCCGGGTGCATCATCGGCGGGCTGATCGAGCGCAACCTCGTGAATGCCGCGGATCTGATCGTCACGGTGGGCCTCGATGCCGTCGAGCTGCAGCCGAAGCCCTGGCCCTACGCGCTGCCCGTGCTGGCCTTGTCGGGCACGCCGAGCCTCGACGCGCTCGTGCCCGCCGAGCCCGAGGTCGTGGGCGATCTGAAGTCCATCCTGGCCGGACTGGCGGAATGGGCGACGGCCGGGAGCAACTGGGGCGAGAAGGCCGCCAGAACGTTCCGCGATGACGTGAGCAAGGCGCTCGACACACCGAGCAAAGGCCTCTCGCCGCAGCGGGCGATGGAAATTGCGCGCGCCGTCCTCCCGCGCGACACCATTGCCACCTGCGATGCGGGCGCGAGCCGCCTGCTCGTCGTGCAGAAATGGCAGTCGTATGGTCCGCGCGAATTCCTCGGATCAAACGGGCTCGGCTCCATGGGCTACGCCGTGCCGGGAGCGATGGGTGCGCGCCTTGCGCATCCAAACCGGCCCATCGTCGCCTTTGTCGGCGACGGCGGCTTCATGATGTCGGTTGCCGAGCTGCAGACCGCCCAGACCGAGAAGCTGCCCTTCATCGCCGTCGTGTTCGACGACCAGGAGATCGGCCTCATCCGCGTCAAGCAGGAGATCAAGGGCATCCCGCGCCACGGCGTGAAGATCGGCGGCGTGGACTGGGAGAAGCTCGGCCACGCGTTCGGCTGCGACGCGGCAGTCGTGGAGACCGAGCAGGCGCTGGGCGACGCGCTGGGAGCGGCGCTGAAATCCGGCCGCACGACGGTGATCGGCGCCCGCATCGACCCGTCGGGCTATGTCGCGCAGTTCAATGCGCTGCGGGAATTGTGACCTCGTAGGTTGGGCCGAGCGAAGCGATGACCCAACACCGAAAGAGATGCGATTCCGCCGCGATCAGTTCAGCCGCAGCTCCGTGATGTGGCGTGGGTCGGGCTTCAGCTCGCCTTTCTCCACGCGCGTGACGATGTCGGTGAGGACGGCATTGGCGCGGCAGGCCAGGCCGACCTTCTCGCCCTCGCGCACGACGAAGCCGTTGAGGTACTCGATCTCGGTGCGACGGCCCTTTTGCATGTCCTGGCCCATGGAGGGGCGTTGCTCGGCCGAGGTCTTCTTGGCGTCCTTGAACCGCTGCTCGACATATGTACCCATGGCCGCCTCGTCGCCCTCCCCGGCCCGCGCGATGGTATCGGGTGGCAGGTGCAGGATCTCCTCGAGCGCATAGCCCAGCGCCTGCCCGACGCGGATGGCTTCGCTGCCGAGCCGCACTCCAAAGCGACGGATCGGCTCATTCTGCAGGATCTGCCCGCCAGGCAGCCCAGTGCAGGCCGACAGCCCGTTGCCCATGACGTTGGCGACGAGCTTCGACCAGCGCTCGCCCCACAGGTTGTCCGTGACCTTGGCGCTGTCGGCGGTGCCGACGAGCCGGCAGACCTCCTGGGCGCGTGGCGTGACGCGGCCGTGCACCTCACCGGCGCGGAACACCGTGTGCGCCGCCCCGTGCTTGCCGGCGCCGCGATGGATATGGCCGGGATCGGGTAGGTTGACCGTGATCGAGCTGGCGATGCACCCGAGCGTCTTACCCCAGCCGACGATGCCGGCGATCGTCTCCTCGTTCATGCAGTTCTGCAGGGAGACCACGTAGCCGTTTGGCGACAGATACTGCCGGATCATCATCGTCGCCCAGGCCGTGTCGTAGGACTTCATGCAGACGAAGGCGATGTCGACCGGCTTCTCCTTGGCGAGCTGCTGCGCGTCCGTGATATGCAGCGCCCGCACCGGAACCGTGAACTCCGGCACGTTCATCGCGTGGCTGACGCGCAACCCATGCTTGCGCATATGCTCGACGTGCTCGGGCCATGGGTCGATGAACGTCACATCCTCGCCCGCCTGCGCCATGTGGGCGCCGGCATAACCCCCGACCGCGCCCGTCCCGACGATGGCTATCTTGTTGCCCATGGTCTCCTCCGCGGCATGGGGTCAGACCCCTTGCCTCTGCGTTCTTTGCGATCCCTTCCAGCCAGCAAGGGGTCTGACCCCCGCGAGCCAAGCGTAGCGCGCCGGCTGGGCAGATAACAACGGGGTGGCCATTGTGTCATTCGCGCCCTGGCCCGCGTCCTGCGCATCGCTCTTGAGGAGCCATGCTCAGGATCACTATGCTGGCCAGGCAAATGCGCTTCTGCACCATGCCCGGAGGATAAAGCTATGGATGCCTTCATCTGTACGGCCTGCGGCACGCAATATCCACCGAGCCAGACCGCGCCGGCGCAATGCACCATCTGCGAGGACGAGCGGCAGTTCATTCCTCCGCGCGGGCAGACCTGGACCACGCTGCCGGTGCTGGCAGCGGGACATTTCAACGGCTGGCGCCAGCACGAGCCGGGCATCATCGGCATCGGCACGCAGCCGCAGTTTGCCATTGGGCAGCGCGCGCTGCTCATCAGCACGCCCAACGGCAACGTGCTGTGGGACTGCATCTCCATGCTCGACGCCGCCACCGTCGCTTTGATCAAGGCGCTGGGCGGCCTAAGCGCCATCGCCATCTCGCATCCGCACTTCTACACGACGATGTCGGAATGGAGCCGCGCCTTCGGCGGCGTGCCCGTCCACCTTCATGCCGCCGACGAGCGCTGGATCATGCGACCCGATCCCTGCGTGAAGCTGTGGCAGGGCGAGACTTTGAGCCTGCTGCCGGACGTGACGCTGATCCGCGGCGGGGGACATTTTCCGGGCGGCGCCATGCTGCATTGGGCCAAGGGTGCCGATGGCCGCGGCGTGCTGTGCGCCTCCGACATCGCCACCGTGACGACGGACCGGAAGTTCTTCACCTTCATGCGCAGCTACCCCAACCTGATCCCGCTGTCGGCCAAGCAGGTGACCGCCATTGGCGCGGCGTTGGAGCCGTTCGCCTTCGACACGGTCTACAGCCACTTCTTCGATCGCGTGATTCGGACGGGCGGCAAGCGTGCCCTACAGGTTTCGATCAAGCGCTATCTCGATGCGCTCGCCGGCGCCTACGAGCGGGAGTGAGGGCCGGCAGGCGTCCGCCTCAGGTCCGCGGCACGAAAGCGGCCACCGTTCCGCCGTCGACCGGGATGACCGTGCCGTTGACGTAGCCGGCGTCCTCGCTCATCAGGAAGGAGATGACGGCGGCGACGTCCTCGGGCTGGGCGATGCGGCCGAGTGGGGAGGTGCCGGACGTGCGATAGCGGGTGTTGCCGCCGGGGTTGAGATGCGGGCGCACCATCGGCGTGTCGACCGTGGCAGGCGCCACCGCGTTCACCAGCACCTTGTGGGCGGCGCATTCCACCGCCATGACCTTGGTGATAGCGATGACGGCGGCCTTGGTTGCGGCATAGGCGCCGCTGTCGATCTTGTGGCGGATGCCGGAGATCGAGGCCAGGAAGACGACGCGGGCGAGCTCGCCCTGGGCGCGGGCAAGCTTCAAGAGCGGCATGGCTTCGCGAGCAGAGAGCCAAAGACCGCGCACGTTGACCGCAAAAAGCTGGTCGAAGTCCTCTACCGCCATGGAATCGAGGGTGCCGATCCGGAGCACGCCCGCCGAGCACACGAGGCCGTTGAGGCGGCCGAACCGCCGGCCGATGTCGGCAAAGGCACTCGTGACGCTTTCCACCGAGGCCACATCGCACGTCTGCACGTGCAAGCGATCCGCGGGAGCGGCGAGGTCCTTGCGCAACGCTCCGAGCCCAGCCTCGTCGCGATCGAGCGCCACGACCGTCCAGCCCTCATCGAGCAGGCGCTTCGCCGTGCCCCGGCCGATGCCCGATGCTGCTCCAGTGATGGCTGCGATTTTGGTCATGATCGTCTCTCAACGCGTGAGGTGGTGGGTGAGTGATTGGTGAGTGGTGAGTGGTGAGGTGGTGAGTGGCGGGCGGGGCACTCCGTGACTACTCATTGCCACCGACCACGGACCACCACTCACGACTGACCACTCACCATCTCACCCACTGAGACGGCAGGATCACGCCCTTGCCGGTGCTCTGAGTGTCGAACAGGCGATAGGCCTCCTCGGCCTGGTCGAGGCGCCAGCGGTGCGTGAACAGCTTCTCGACGTCGATCTTGTGGTCTGCGACGAATTCGGCGCAGTCGGCCTGGCCCTGCTTGGAGAAGGTCCACGACCCGACCAGCGTCACCTGCCGGCGCAGCATGTCAGGGCTCACGTCGAGGGTCACCTGGCCGCGCTCGCCGACGAAGCAGGCCGTACCCCAGGAGCGCACCGCCCGTACGGTCGCCGCCCGTGCATCGGGCGCCGATGAGCAGTCGAGCGTCTTGTGCGCGCCCTCGCCGTGCGTCAGCTCGCGTATGGCCCCCACAACGTCATTGTTGGTCTTGGCGTTGATGGTGACTTCGGCGCCGAATTCCCTAGCCATGGCGAGGCGCTCGGGGGAGACGTCGAGGGCGATGACGCGGGCGCCCATGGCGGCAGCGAGCTGCGTCGCCGACAGACCCACCGGGCCCTGGCCGAAGATGGCGATGGTCTCGCCGCCCTGCACGCCGATCCGCCTGAGGGCGCCGTAGGCCGTGCCGGTGCCGCAGGAGATGGCAGCGCCGGTGACGAAGGAGAGCGCATCCGGCAGGGGCACAAGCGTGTGCACGGGCACCTTCATGTACTTGGCATGGCCGCCATGGCCGCCCGAGCCGTAGACGGTGGTGCCCTCGAGGCACATTTGCGTCCAGCCGCCCCGGCAATGCTTGCAGTTGCCGCAGCCGTCGTAGTGATGATCCATGACACGCTGGCCGAGCTTGGCCTCGCTGGGCGCCACTCCGGTGCCGACCGCCACCACCACGCCGCACGGCTCGTGTCCGGCAATGACGCCCTCGGCGCGCTTGATGCCGCCGGTCACCGCGCCGCCCGGCTGGGGGGTCGCCCGGTAGTTGTGCAGGTCGCTGCCGCACATACCCGATGCCTTGATCTCCAGCACCACGTCGCGCGGGCCGGGCGTGGGATCGGGGAAGTCGCGCAGCTCGAGCTTGCGGTCACCGAGAAACACCACGCCTTTCATGCAAGCCTCCTCATCCGCTCTCCCGTGCGCGGTGCCCGGTCGGACACGCGGCGTTGGGTCCAGAATATCGCGAAACGCCGCCGACGCCACTGACCGAACGGCACGACAGGCCAGCGCGGCATGCGCAGGCTCAGGGTGAGGCTCGTGCGCGTTGAGAAGTGTAGAGCGGCGGAGGAATGGCGGGCTCAGAAGCGAAACTTCAGCGCGATGGTGGCGACCGGCCAGAACCGCCCGTAGGCATTGCCTGCTTCGTTGAGCTTTTTCTCCGCGTCCTGCCGGTCCGCCTCCGACACGAACAGAGTATTCGCGGTTACGTGCGACGTGGGCGCGCCCATGTAGATCGCGCCGAAGTCGAAGGCGATGGCCCACCGAGAGTCGCTGAAATGCGTACTGTCATATCCGAGCCCAAGGTAGGGGGAGACGGGATTGGACCACTTCATGCTGCCGCTGATGGGCCCCGTCGTCGCAAGGTTATAGACGGTGCCATTGATCGTGAAGGTGTTGCCTGTGGCGCTGCCGGAGAAATCGACATTGTGATAGCGGCCGCCCGCGCTCAAGCGAAAGCCGTTGGCGAAAGGATGCCAGTCGAGGGCGGCCCCGGCGCTGATCAGGTCTGCCTTCATGTTGAAGGTCAGATCGTCGGTTGGGAAGTTGTGATTGAGCGCGAACCAGCTGCCGCCGACGCGCAGCACCAGGTTGCCGATGGGGCGGATGGAGAGCTCACCGCCGACGCCCGTCGTGCCGATGCTCACCCCGAAGCCAACCCCGCCCGGATTGAGAGGATCGTCGGCCTTCGCTTCCGGCGATGCGGTCCCCAAGACGCCAAGACAAACGAATACGCCACCTGCCCGTCGCATGAGCGACCAGCCTCCCAGCACCGCCGAGCTACGCACGGCCCCGTGTCCGGCACATTCGACGGCCCCGGCAAGCCGAACAAGTGCGATCAGCCCATCGAAGCGAAGAATCCGGCGGCGGATGAAGCTCCTGTTGCGCACAGGCAACAAGTCGTTGCGCAGACCGAAGCCGTTCTTCTAGCATGCGCGAGGGCTGAATGATCGATGCTCCCCGATGCTGCGAGAGACTTTAATGGGATGGCCCCGCCATGTTTCGCTGCCTCTCGCGCCGTTGCTCGTCCTCGCCTTCGCAACCCTGACGCTCGGAGTTCTCATGACCACCCCAGGCTCGACCCAGGACACCGCCAAGCTACGGCTCGGCACGGCCACCCCAGGCGGCGGCTTTCCGGTCTATGGGGCCGCTTTCATCGCCGCCGTGCAGGGGGCCGACCCGGCCCTCGCCATCGAAGCCGTCAACACCAAGGGCAGCACCGAGAACGTGCCGATGCTGGAGGAGAAGCGCCTCGACATCGCCCTGGTGCAGGGCGAGGTGGTGCACGAGGTGCTGACGGGGGTGGGCCGGCCGGCGGCCGATCTCAAGATCATCACGGCGATGTACTCGACGCCCGGCATGTTCGTGGTGCGTGCGGACAGTCCCTATCGCACGATCGCCGACCTCGAGGGCAAGCCCGTGGCATTCGGCGCCGCCGGATCGGGCCTCGTCATCCTCGCCCGCTATGTGCTCGACGGCCTCGGCCTCGACCAGAACAAGGACTTCCAGGCGATTTATCTGGAGCGTGCCGGCGACGGCCCTGCCATGGTGATGGACGGGCGTGCGGCGGCGCTATGGGGTGGCGGCTCCGGCTGGCCGGGCTTCACGGCCGTGGCCAAGGGCGAAAAGGGTGGGCGCTTCATCGTGCCCGACAAAGCCGAGATTGCGCGCATCCTGGCCAAGCACAAGTTTCTCAAGCCGCTGACGCTGGCTGCGGGCATGTTCCCCGGCCAGGACAAGGCGCTCGAGTCTGTGGGCTCGTGGAGCTTCGTGATGTCCCGTCCCGACCTCGACGAGGCGGTGGCCTACCGATTGGCGAAAGCGCTGCACAAGGGCGAAGCGACCATCGCGACCAAGCTACCCCAGGCCATCGAGACCACGGCACGCAACACCGCGGGCGCCGTCCCCGACCCAGCCGCGCTGCACCCCGGCGTGCGGCGCTATCTGCGCGAAGCGGGGCTGCTCAAATGAGGTGAGGGACGCGGCGAGCTAATGCACTGACGGAAATGCGTCGAGCGCGAGCGCACCGTGCTGGGCGATCATCACCTCAAAGCACAACCAGGTGCCGCGCTTCGGCACCCCGCACGGCCTTGAGAGGCAGGCCGCGATCGAAGGTGACGAGCCGCCCGCCGTTCTTGACGGCGAGCCCGAGCAGATAGACGTCGGTGATCTGGTTGGGACCGAGGATGTGGGCTCGGTCGAACAGCGCATCGTCGGTGATGGAGATGTCGTCGGGCCAGAATTCATGATCCGGTTCTCCCAGCCCCATTGCCAGCAATTGGATCGCATCCATTGTCGGGGCAGGGTTGGAGTAGTGTGGTTGCGACATGATCCTGGCGAAGCCGTTTTGAGTTATCGCACAGGTAGCCCAACCACCCACCTTGTTGACCGCCCACCAAGTGCGGACGGTTGGATGGAAGGTGTGCTCTTTGTCTATCAATGCCAGCAGCGCGTTCACGTCGAACAGCGAGCGCATCGTTCACTCGCCGCTTTGCTCGATCAGCTTGTCCACCAGCTCCTTGGTGACCACGCCACCGCGTGAGGGCAGAACGGGGATGCCGTCGACGATCTCGACCTTGGTGAAATCCAGGCGCTCGCGCGGTTCGGCCAGGGCCTGGCGCGCAAGCTCCGAAATAACCTGTCCCGCCGTTTTCCTCTCGGCCTTGGCGCGCTGCTTGGCGATCTCCAAGACGTCATCGTCGATGTCGAGTGTCGTGCGCATCCGTGTATCCGCTCGCTATTCGAGCCTCTTCCTCGTCGATCTCCTCTTGGATTCGTTTGACCAGCGCGTTCGTCACGAGGCGATCGATCCGGCGGAGAGGTTTTTGATCAGAGTGAGTGTTGGTGCAAAGCACGCCTCTGCGGACAAGCTCGGAAATGACCTGACCGGGCGTCTTGTTCTGTCGCTCTGCCAGCTCCTCCGCCGCCTCCAGGACGTCCTCATCAATGTCGAGCGTGGTGCGCATGCATCTGATGCTATCGCATCTGATGCGGTGATGCAAGGCGATCTGGCCTGAGCGTTTTCGGCTGTGCGCAAGCAATCCGCAATGCCGTCGACCCCGCCAGCGCAGTCGCGCCCGGGGCGATGAAAGAAGTGGAGGAGGAGCAGGGCGTGCGGGCTTCGCGCCCGGTTGACCTGGTGACCTCTACTGCCGGCTACAGGCGCGATGAACGCCCTGCTCGGTAGCTTTTTCGCCTGCGGCTCGGCCAGTCATCGGTCGCCGCGCAGGCAAGTCTCCGGTTGCGACTTCGCCGCATCAGGACCCTGCCATGGCGCTGCGCTGGTCTGGCACCCGGCCCGGCAAGGCGATCGGACTGCGGCCCTCGGCTCCTGCGTTGCGAAGAGGCCCTGCAGGGGAACCTCACTCGCATCTCCGAGGCACACCTTTGTCGCACAGGTGCGCTACGCGGGGATAGGCGCAGACGCGGTAAATGGCTTTCGGACTGCGAGCCTGCACAGCGCGCGACACACCCAGCCCACTGCTCATAAACGCGCCGGCTCACCCGGGGCCGTGGACCATCTGGCGCAGCCGGCCGAGAAGGATGCGACGGGCCTCGCAGCGGGCCCCGAGTTCTGAGCCCGCGTCGATGCGCAGGTCGACCGCCCCTACCTGGCCAATCGACATGAGGGCGCTGTGAGGGGTGTGGGCGACGGCGCGCCGGCCCAGCACCGCTGTCATCCTCGGGCTTGTCCCGAGGATCCAGCTCTCCACTGGCGCCGGAACAAGCGGTCGGATGGATGGTCGGGCCAAGCCCGACCATGACAATCATGGCACCAGCTCGCTCCGCGCGCACCTAAACGACGCCGGCTTCACCTCCAACGTCCAGCGTTCAGAGAAACTTGCTGAAAATCTTTGCACTGGCTATTGCGCCGCCAACGCTCGATCACCATTTGTTCCAGGACCGCAAGTCTTCCCGTCAAAGCGAATTACTGCGGCCATTTTGATCGCGCGTATGCGCGCCTAACCGCCTGCCGGACCCACACCGCGGGTGGTCAGGATTGGAGGTCGCAGATGGCGCGTGTAAAAGATCCGATCCTCTTTTCGAGCCACTTTCGACTCCAGCCAGAGGAGTTGCTGAAGGCTGGCCTAATAGATCCATTCATAGATGTCGACGTCCCCCTATTCATCGATCCGGTACTCCTCGAAAAGTCCGGCAATGAACGCATTCGCACAGATGCCTTGGCGCGCTTCAGAAGGCATTTCGAGGTTCTCGTTCGCATGTTGGCAATATCCAAAGGGGAAAACGACGCAGCGTGGAAAGGGGCTCGCCGTCAACTAGACCTGTCCGAGCCCCCAGAAAATGGGCTTGGATACGGCGGAAGCGGTCGCTCAGGCAGTTCTCGCCCGGATGACATCCGAGAACAGATCCTGCGCACAGCAAAGGAGATCGTGCAGCTCGGCGCAAATGACCCCGAGATGATTTCACTTATGGGTTTCTTCGAAGAGGATGTTGGGCCGACACTATCAGTGACCTAGCCACGACAGTTGTAATGCCAGACTTGGCATTCATTACCGAAGACTTCTGCATGGCACATAAGGTGCCCCTGTTCAGCTTCGATATCAGTCCCGATCACGCCCTTCCTCGCATCATAGACAGTCGCGGGCGAGCCACGCCGCTCGTCTTGGTTCCTCGTGACATTGTGCGCGACCTTCCGATAGCTAATGATTGGTCTGACATCGAAAGCGCCGCGATGCAGAACGCACGCATCCGTCAACGAGTGAACAACTTTCTTGGCGGCATCATTCGCCCGACCATCGTTGAGCGCAAGCAAGCTCTTCGTAATGCTGCTCTTGGATCGTCATCCGACTTCGACTACTTCCTTGCAGCGGTCAAACAGAACGTGACGTACTACGACCCGAATCTTGACGCACTAGGTTACTATCGCCTCAAGGACATCATTTCCAAAGGCATTGACGGGCTAAGACAATCTTCCTCCTACAATTTGCGACTTGGGCCAGCCGAAGCAATGCGTGTTGTCCGCGATACCATCTTATTGTTCAAGCGGCATGTGGAGGCTGGCAATCTGTGGGAGGAACTTTGGGTCCTAGGCAAGCCGAAGAAAGAACGCGCATCCCAGCTCATCTACTACGCGATCGCGGATGCCTTCTGTAAAGCAAACAATCTCGACATCTCACCAGAAGCCAACATGGGCGGTGGACCAATAGACTTCAAATTCTCATACAGTTACGACACCCGCGTTCTTGTCGAGATGAAGCGATCAGGCGGAACAGTCGTGCATGGCTATGAGAAGCAACTGGAATTCTATAAAGAGGCATCTCAAACAGACTTTGCGATCTTCGTGATAGTGAACTATGGCGACCTAGGAAATAAGTTGTCAGAGATTAAGGACATTCGCCAACGGAGACTGAACGGCGGCGAGCGAGCTTCGGAGATTGTGGTCATCGACGCGACCCCAAAAGAATCGGCAAGTAAACGCACCTAAATCAATAGGCACGCGTACGTGAGCGTAAAGCTCTCGATGATCGGGAAAGTCCAGACAAATCCGTGAACGGGAGAAATGCCATTGCGGGCGATGCGCTTAGCGACATTCTCAGCAGTGATGTGCACCAAGTGCGTCAAGTCGTCTCCCCTTGCCGACGAGCCGTCCTCGAGCGGACGCCGTGATACCTATCTCCGCCCCTAAAGCGGAATATTATCGTGCTTCTTCCAAGGGTTCTCCACCGTCTTGTTCCTGAGCATGTTCAGCGCGCGGCAGATGCGGCGCCGCGTATTGCGGGGCAGGATGACCTCGTCGATGTACCCGCGCTCGGCGGCGTTGAAGGGGTTGGCGAAGCGGTCCTGGTACTCCTTGATGCGGGCGGCGATCTTGCCCGCGTCCCCCAGCTCCGCGCGGTAGAGGATTTCGACTGCGCCCTTCGGCCCCATCACCGCGATCTCGGCCGTGGGCCAGGCGTAGTTCACGTCGCCGCGGATGTGCTTGGAGCTCATGACGTCGTAGGCGCCGCCGTAGGCCTTACGGGTGATCACCGTCACCTTGGGCACAGTTGCCTCGGAGAAAGCGAACAGCAGTTTGGCACCGTGCTTGATGAGGCCGCCATATTCCTGCGCGGTCCCCGGCAGGAACCCCGGCACATCGACGAAGGTGATGATCGGAATGTCGAAGCAGTCGCAGAAGCGCACGAAGCGCGCGGCTTTGCGGGAAGCGTCCGAATCCAGCACGCCCGCCAGGATCATAGGCTGGTTGGCGACGATGCCGATGGTGCGCCCCTCCATGCGCGCGAAACCCGTGACGATGTTGCGGGCAAAGGCGTCCTGGATCTCGAAGAAATCGCCCTCGTCCGCCACCTTCAGGATCAGCTCCTTGATGTCGTAGGGCTTGTTCGGGTTGTCGGGGATCAGCGTATCCAGCGAGGGCTCGGCACGGTCGGGGCTGTCCTTGGTCGGCAGCTCGGGCACCCCCGCCTTGTTGTTGGAGGGCAGGAAGTCGAGCAGCCGACGCATCTGCAGCAGCGTCTCGACATCGTTCTCGTAAGCGCGATCGGCGATCGAGGACTTGGTCGTGTGCACGCGCGCCCCGCCCAGCTCCTCGGCCGTCACCGTCTCGTTGGTCACCGTCTTGACCACGTCGGGCCCGGTGACGAACATGTAGCTCGTGTCCTTCACCATGAAGATGAAGTCGGTCATGGCCGGCGAGTAGACGTCGCCGCCCGCGCACGGTCCCATGATGACCGAGATCTGCGGGATGACGCCGGACGCCAGCACGTTGCGCAGGAATACCTCGCCGTAGCCGCCGAGCGCCGCCACGCCTTCCTGGATGCGCGCCCCGCCCGCGTCGAAGAGGCCGATGATGGGCGCGCGGTTCTGCAGCGCCATGTCCTGGATCTTGGTGATTTTGCGGGCGTGCGCCTCCGACAGCGAGCCGCCGAACACCGTGAAGTCCTTGGCGAAGACGTAGACGACGCGGCCATTGATGGTGCCCCACCCTGTTACCACGCCGTCGCCGGGGATCTTGGTCTTCTCCATGCCGAAGTCGGCGCAGCGGTGCTCGACGTACATGTCGAACTCCTCGAACGAGTTGTCGTCCATGAGCAGGCCGATGCGCTCACGGGCGGTGAGCTTGCCGCGCTTGTGCTGGGCGTCGATGCGCGTCTGGCCGCCGCCCAGGCGCGCTTCCGCCCGCCGCCGCTCCAGTTCCTCCAGCACTTCCTTCATCTGAGCCGCCCCATATTCGCTGCGCTGCATCAATCGGCATAGCATGTCGCTTTGCCCGGCAAAACCGCATGGACGGTCATGCCGGCGACGCGGAGCACCAGCGGGCATCCAGACGCGCGGGCGCGCTGGGGTGGCTTCCCGCTTTCGTTGCGGCTTCGCGGGAATGACTGGGGTATGCCGCCAAAAAGGCACAAACGCGCGAAAACGTTCTGCTCGCATTGCCGGCCGCACGCATGGTAAATTACACCTTCCGTTGAATTCGGGTCGTGATTCCCGTCGCTGGTGCCAGGTAAGGTAAGGCCGCGACCTGAGCGCCGCGCGCTGGTTGTCTTACAGGGGTATTGTGCCGAGGACGCTGAGCGTTAGAACGAAGCAACAACCGAGAGGCTGAGCTTGCACGACTGGTTCTTCAGGCATGGCGGCCGCAAGCGGCTCATCGATTGGCTCGGCATCGACGCCTGGATCGATTCCTCGCTCGCCGAGTCATGGCAATCGCTGCAGGACCGCTGGAACGCCGTCTCCAGCTTCTTTGCGCGTTTCCGCCTCTCCGGATGGAAGCGCCTTCTGAACGAAGCGGTTGCCGAGGGCCTGACGCTGGGCGCCGGAGGCCTCACGGTTCTCTATATCCTCGCCATCCCCGCCATCAGCGAGTTCGACGAGAACAAGATCAACACCGGCAAGTACGCGGTCAAATTCCTCGACCGCAACGGCGCCGAGATCGGCCAGCGCGGCATTCTGCACAACGACGCCGTGCCGCTCGAGGAGATCCCCGATTACGTCATCAAGGCCACGCTCGCAACCGAGGACCGTCGCTTCTTCGAGCATTTCGGCGTGGACTTCATCGGCACTGCTCGCGCCCTGTTCGAGAATGCGCGCGCCAATGAGGTGGTGCAGGGCGGCTCGACCCTCACCCAGCAGCTGGCCAAGAACCTGTTCCTGACGTCGGAACGCTCGATCACACGCAAGCTCAAGGAAGTTTTCCTCGCCTTCCTGCTGGAATCGCGGTTCACCAAGCGCGAGATCCTGAAGCTCTATCTCGACCGTGCCTATCTCGGCGGCGGCGCCTTCGGGGTGGAGGCAGCGTCCCAATTCTACTTCGGCAAGTCGGTGCGGGAAGTCAACCTGGCCGAAGCCGCACTGATGGCAGGTCTCTTCAAGGCGCCGTCGCGCTTCGCCCCGCACGTCAATCTGCCCGCCTCGCGCGCACGCACCAACGATGTGCTCACCAACCTCGTGGAGGCGGGCTACATGAGCGCGGGCCAGGTGCAGGCCGCGCGGCTGAACCCGGCCAAGATCATCGACACACGGTCGGCCCACAGCCCCGACTGGTTCCTCGACTGGGCGTTCGAGGAGGCGCAGCGCTTGGGTGAGGGGCGCGGCCATTATGTGCTCACCGCCCGCACGACCGTCGATCTGGGCATGCAGCAGGCGGCGCAAGAGGCGATGAACAACACGTTGCGCCACAGCGGATCGAGCCGCCGGCGGGGCTACACCGGCGCAATGGTGTCCATGGAGCCGGACGGCGCCGTCCGCGCCATGGTCGGAGGCCTCGACTACGAGGACAACCAGTTCAACCGCGCCGCGCACGCCCGCCGCCAGCCGGGCTCCTCCTTCAAGCTCTATGTCTACGCCACCGGCTTCGAGAACGGCATGAACCCGCGCTCGACGGTGCGCGACTACGGCGGCAATTGTGGGAACTGGTCGCCCAAGAACTACTCCGGCGGCAGCTCCGGCCGCTCGCTGGCCGCCATTGACGCCTTCCGCATGTCGCTCAACGTGCCTGCCGTCAACGTGTCGCTGCAGGTTGGCCGCGAGAAAGTGGTGGCGATGACCCAGCGCCTCGGCGTGGTCGGCGTGAAGAAGACGTGCTCGATGGCGCTGGGCGACACCGGCATCACGCCGCTGCAGCACACGGGCGCCTTTGCCCACTTCGCCAACGGCGGCAAGACCGCGAGGCCTTATGGCATCCTCGAAATGTTCAATTCCAAGGGGGAGTTGATTTACAGCCGCGACCGCGACGAGCCGCCACCGGTCCAGGTCGTGAGCCGGAAGGTGGTCGAGGACATGAACCAGATGATGCTGGCGGTGGTGACCAACGGCACGGCCCAGAAGGCGGCACTCGACTTCACCACGGTGGTCGGCAAGACCGGCACCAGCACGGCCTACCGCGACGCCTGGTTCGTCGGCTTCACTGGCGCGCTGGTGACAGGCGTCTGGGTCGGCTACGACGACTTCCGCCCGATGGCGGGCATTACCGGCGGCAGCCTGCCGTCGCAGGCTTGGCACAGCTACATGCAGGTCGCGCACAAGAACTACCGCACCATTCCCCCGATCCTGGGGCTCGGCATGCATCCCAACCAGGTGGCCGAGCAGCAGCGGCTGAACGAGCTCAGGCGGACGGATCCTGGAATGGCGCAAGCCCAGATCGCCCAGGCGACGCAGAAGACGTCCAGCATTATGCCCGATCAGACGCGGGTGGCGTTGAAGAGGGTAGCCGACACCATGCGGCAAGCCGCCGGAGTGCAGCCGACGCCCGCCGGCACCGCGCCAGCTGCCCCAATTCCGCCGAAGGGGCGACCGCCCGAGCCGAAGGCGAAGCCGCCGGCGGGGGCGCCCGAGCGCCGTGCTGACGTCCCGGGTGCCGGCACACGGCCGTGAGCGGGGCGCGACGAGGGGTGACAGCCTGAGCCTGATCACGAACATCCTGATCAACCTTGCGGCGTTCGCCCTGCTTGCCGTCGGAGGCGGCCTTGGCTCAGCGTGGTACATGATCGAGGCGGGGTCGCGCCTGTCGACGCGAAGTTCCGGACCTTGGATGACCTGGAGCGCGGCGGGCCGTCCTGACGCCGATCCCTACACGCGCGCGCATACGGTCAGGAACGCGCTGCTGCCGCTAGCCTCGACGCTGGAGATCACCTACCAGGCCAAAGCCGACAGCCGTGGCGGGAGACTGCAGGCGGGCTGCGAGTACGCCATCGTCATGGAAGGTCTCGACGGCGGGACCTGGTGGAGTCTCGCCGCCTTCGACGGCCAGGGCGGGCTCATCCACAACACCGCAGAGCGCTACGCCTTCAGCAGCGACAGCGTCATGCGCGAGCCGGACGGCCGGGCGATCATCACGCTGGCGCGCGACGCGCGGCCCGGCAACTGGCTGCCGATCGGCGGCAGCAAGGTCAACCTCGTCCTGACGGTGCAGGACGCGGCCTGGGCTGCGGCGGTGCATGAGGGCGGTGCGAAGCCCCTGCCCCCGATCCAACGCCTGGCGTGCCGGTGATACGATGCCAACGTTGCCAAAATGGCTGAGCGAAGTGGGCTGGCGCACGGTCATCGGCGCCCTGCTGCTCGGCGGCATCATCCACATCACCGCTACGCTGGCAGTGCCCCTCGTCAGCTCGGGCCCTGCGTTCACCAAGCTGCGCGACACGCTTCCGGCCAACCGCATGGTGGTCCTGCCGCCGCTGGCACCGGGCAAGCAGCCACTGCCGTATCTTCCGCCCGATGCCCTCTATGCCATGTGCCGCTACGACATTTCCGTGGATTCGCTGACCGTGACCGCGGCGATGGCGCACGCCGGCTGGACGCTGTCTCTGCACACGCCGCAGGGCGACAACTTCTACGTCATGCCGGCGCAGGAGTCGCGCCGCGGCGACATATCCTTGACGGTGGTGCCAAGCGCCGAGCGTCTGGGAGAATTCGCGACGACGCCGCGCCGCGTGAGCGCCCAGGAGACGCAGGTCGCCTCGCCCTCGTGGGAAGGCCTCGTCGTCGTGCGCGCGCCGCTCAAGGGCCTCGCCTGGCGCGCCGAGGCCGAGACTGCCCTGCGCCGCGCCACCTGCACGCCGGTGAAGCGGCAGTAGGGGGCTCGTGTTCCGGCTCTGACAGATGATTCCCGCTGTCATCCTCGGGCTTGCTTGCACTCGGACTAGTTCCGAGTGTCCCGAGGATGGCGATGTGTTTCCATCTGAAGCGAACCTGCTCTAGTTTGTCGGCCAAGGCTGCCAGCGACTAGCCGCCCTAGCCAAGACCGAAGGAGGATTGCGCCACATGCCGCTCCCCGCTGACGTGGACACATCGAGCCCGAGGCATCTGCGCGACAAGTACGCCATCGTCGGGGTGGGCGAGACCACCTATACGCGCGGCTCCGGCATGACGACGCGTTCGCTCGGCACGTGGGCGGTGCGCAATGCCATCCTCGATGCCGGGCTGAAGCCCGCCGACATCGACGGCATGCTGTCCTACCAGTCGGGCGACTCCACGTTTGCGCCGTTCATCGCCGGCGACCTGGGCATCCGCCTCAACTTCTACATGGACGTATTCGGCGGCGGCTCGTCGACGGAGGCGCTGGTCGGCATCGCCATGGGCGTGATCGAGGCCGGCATGTGCAAGACCGTCGCCATCTTCCGCGCCATGAACGGCTTCTCCCAGGTGCGCATCGGCGGCACCGGTGCCCGCTCCGCGGTGCCGGTGTCGAGCGACATGCTGCACAGCCGCGCCTACGGCTGGCAGAGCGCCGGCCAGATGTTCAGCCCAACCTTCCTGCGCCACATGTACGACTACGGCACCACGCCCGCGCAGGTGGCAGCCGTCAGGGCGACGCACAGCGCGCACGCCTCCAACAACCCCAAGGCCTACTACAAGAAGCGCGTGAGCGTGGAGGACGTGCTGGCGAGCCGGATCATCTGCAAGCCGCTGCATCTGCTCGACTGCTGCGTGGAGACCGACAACGCCACTGCCATCATCGTCACCGGCGCCGACCGGGCGAAGGACGGCCGGCACCGCCCTGCCTTGATCCGCGGCGTAGCGGGGCGCGTGTGCAAGCCGCGCATCGACATGCACTACCAGCACGGACCGATCTCCACGGTCGCGGGCAAGTATGCGCGAGAGATCCTGTGGCCCAATGCGGGCGTCGGTCCCGAGGACGTCGACGTCACGGGCTCCTACGACGCCTTCACGTTCACCACCATGCTGCAGCTCGAGGACTACGGCTTCTGCAAGAAAGGCGAGGGCGGCCAGTACGTCAGCGACGGCACCATCCGCCTGGGCGGTCGGCGTCCCAACAACACCAGCGGCGGGCATCTGTGCGAGGGCTACACGCATGGCATGAACATGGTGATCGAGAACGTGCGCCAGCTGCGCCACGACGTCGACGACAGCTGCCCGGTAGGATCGGACGGCAAGCGCAAGCACACCTACGACTACAAGGAGGGCGGCTGCCGGCAGGTAAGGGATTGCGAGGTCAGCGCCAACCTCGGCTGGGCCATGCCGGGCACCGGCTCGGCCATGGTCATGCGGCGCGGCTGAGCAACGGGGAGACACGAACATGCCAATCCAGGCGCAATATCTGGGAATGCCTCTCAGCCTCGACGACCTCGAGGTCGAGAACCTCGCCTTCTTCAAGCACTGCGCGGAGCACGATTTCCATCTGCAGGCGTGCGCAGACTGCAACCTGCTGCGCTATCCGCCCACCACCGCTTGCCCCTGGTGCATGAGCCGCGAGACAAAGTGGGTGCCGGTGGAGGGCAAGGGTGCCGTCCACTCCTACACGGAGGTGCACCACGCCATCCAGCCGGCCTTCAAGGCGCACACGCCCTATCTGGTCCTGCTGGTCGACCTCGACCGGCAGCTGGGCAAGCCCACCGAGCATGACGCCTTGCGCGTCGTCGGCAACCTCGCCACGTCAGACGGCAAGCTCGCCCCACCGGAGATGGTGAAACGGGTCGGCATCGGCACCCGCGTGCGCATGGTGTTCACCGATGTGGCGCCCGGTCTCGCGCTGCCGCAATGGACCATCGACGACACCGCCAAGCAACCCGACAAGCCCTGGCGCTATCCGCAGGAGTGACGAGAGGCTGCGAGCTAATTGCCCAAGCAGCGGGTCCGACCTAAGCTTCCCCCGCTCCACCGCAGTCCTGAGCCTGCATGCCCTCGGACTTGTTCCGAGGGTCGAAGGACGGGCCGCGCGTGCCAGCCGTGGTTCGACAAGCTCACCACGGGGGTTGGCGATAGACGGGCGCGCACTCCCACGCTAAGCCCCCTCCGCTGCGCGCTTCAGCAGCCCATGGCCTTGGCGAGGCTGGTGAAGCTGTCGGTGACCACGTCCCAATCGCGATCGGCCTTGAAGTCGCGCTTCTGGTGCGGTCCGTATTCCGCCGGCCGGGCCACGAAGGCCGTGCGCAGGCCGCACCCCGCCGCAGCGGCGAGGTCGCCGTTGTGGGCCGCCACCAGCATCACCTGTGACGGCGCCAGGTTGAGCAGTTCCGCGCTGGCGAGATAGGCCTGGGGCAGGGGCTTGTAGGCGCGTGCCGTCTCGGCGCCGAGGACTACGTCCCACGGCAGTCCGGCATGCTTGGCCATGCGCGTGAGCAGCCCGACGTTCCCGTTCGACAGCGTGCCTATGATGTAGCGCGATTTGAGGCGCCGCAGACCTTCGACCGTGTCGGGCCACGGCTTCAGCCGATGCCAGACCTTGTTGACGTGGTCCTTGTCAGCTTCGCTGAGGCCGGTTAGAGCATACTTGACGAGCAGCTTGTCCAGGCTCTCTCGGTGCAGGACGTCGAGGATGGTCCACGGTCGTCGACCCGTGCGTACCTCGTCCATCGCCGGCTGGTAGAGACCGCGCCAGTCGTCGGCGAAGGCGGCCCAGTCGGCTTTGACGCCCTTTCCTGCGCCGAAACGCGCGAGGTCGTCGATAAGGCTCGAGCGCCAGTCGACCACGGTGCCGAACACGTCGAACAGCAACGCTTGCACGTCGTCTTTGGCGGCCATGGGCGGTCTCCTGCAGTCACGAGCCAATGAAGCGGTCGCGCCACTCGGGCGGCGGCAGCATGCAATGCTCGGTGCGGCCGAACAAGGCATATCGGTTGCGGGCCACGCGATCATAGACCCAGTCGCCGAGAACGCGCGGCAGCAGGCGCAGAATCGCGAGCGCGCGCCAGGGCCCGCCGAGGCGCTCTGCCAGGACCGCGACGGTGTCGAGCTTGGCGTAGGCGCGGCCATCGGCCAGCACCAGGTTGCTCTCGAACTCGTTCGCGTCGAGGCCGTAGTGGCGGTAGAGCGCCTGGCCGAGCGTCGACTGCGCCGTGGCGAGGCGAATAGCCAACGTCTTGTCGCGTTTGAGGATGAACTTGGCGAATCCCGAGCACAACACGCACACGCCATCGAACACGACGAGCGCCTTGTCGTCCGGGAACGCAGGAACGGCCGGGTCGGCGCGGTAGCTGTAGGGCACGGCGTCGGAAAGGCGCCGCGAGGTGCTGGCGGAACTCGACTTGCCCGTCACGCGCCAGGTCCGACCTGCCCGCGGTGGCGCAGGCATTGATCGGCCAGCACGATCGCCATCATGGCTTCCCCCACCGGCACGGCGCGGATGCCGACGCAGGGATCGTGGCGGCCCTTGGTGGAGATATCGGCGTCGTGCCCGAACCGGTCGATGGTGCGCCGAGGGGTGAGGATCGACGAGGTCGGCTTCACGGCGAAGCGGGCGACGATCGGCTGGCCGGTCGAGATGCCGCCCAGAATACCGCCGGCATTGTTGGACAGGAACTGCGGCCGCCCATCGTTGCCCATCCGGATCTCGTCGGCGTTGTCCTCGCCGGTCAGCTCCGCCGCCGCCATGCCGGCCCCGATCTCGACGCCCTTCACGGCATTGATGCTCATCATGGACCCGGCGAGATCTTGGTCGAGCTTACCGTAGATCGGCGCGCCCCATCCGGCAGGCGCACCCTCGGCCACGATCTCGATCACCGCGCCCACGGAGGAGCCCGCCTTGCGCACCTCGTCCAGGTAGCTCGTCCACGTCTCGACGATACCGGGGTCCGGGGAGAAAAACGGATTGTTGCCGACCTCCTCCCAATTCCAGCGCGACCGGTCGATCCTGTGCCGGCCGATCTGTACCAGCGCGCCGCGGATCGTGACGCTCGGGATGACCTTGCGGGCGACGGCCCCGGCGGCAACGCGCATCGCTGTCTCGCGTGCCGAGGAGCGCCCGCCGCCCCGGTAGTCGCGGATGCCGTATTTCTGCCAGTAGGTGAAATCCGCGTGCCCGGGCCGGAACTTGTCCTTGATGTCGGTGTAGTCGCGGCCGCGCTGGTCGACGTTGTCGATGATCAGAGAGATCGGGGTGCCCGTGGTCACCTGGCGGCCGGCGTCGTCTTGGAACACTCCCGAGAGGATGCGCACGGCGTCGGGCTCGCGGCGCTGGGTGGTGAAGCGCGACTGGCCGGGCCGGCGCTTGTCCAGAAATGCCTGAATTTCCTCGGCTGCCAAGGCGATGCCCGGAGGGCAGCCGTCGATCACGCAGCCGATCGAAGGCCCGTGGCTCTCGCCCCACGTGGTAACCCGGAACAGATGGCCGATCGTGTTGTACGACATGGGAGCTCGCAGCCGATTCCGCGCTGCAATGACGGTGGCACAAGTCTTAGCCGACCGGTCCGCGGCGAGGCAATGGAAGTCGCCGCATCCTGATTATTCGCGCCTGCGAAGTGAAATCGCCCTATGTACGAAGCGCAACCACCTTAACCTCGACTGTAAAAAAATCGTGTCCTTTCTGCCACTGACGCGCCCCAATGGCGCCTCAGTCATTGTCCGTTCATGTAGCAGCTTTTAGTCTCGACCCTGCGTGTCGCGCACGGGCAGGGGGGCTATCTCCATTTCGCCTGCTGACGTGCAATGGCGGTATCGCACTGTACGCCGGGACTGGAAATGGGAGGTACTCGGAAATGCGCATCAGGAAGATCCTTATAGCGATTTTGGCATTGGCAGTCGCCATCGCCTTCTCGCCACTGTCTGAACTGCAAGCCGCCACCTTCGCGAATCCGGGCTCACAGCCTGGGTCCGACAATCTGACCCAAACGGTCAAGATGAAGAAGAAGGGCTACAAGAAGGCCGGCAAGAAGAAGAGGGGCAAGAGGGGCAAGCGCGCGCGCAGCAAAGCTGGCAAGTGCGGCACCTACAAGTACTTCAGCAAGAAGACCAGGAAGTGCGCGGACGCCCGCAACAAGTAATTCGCTTTTGGGGAGCTTAGCTTCCCATCGGCTCATGGCGGTCGGGGCGCTGCACCGGCCGCCTTTTTTTGTGGGCCGTACTTTTTTGGAATGCCGCCTGGCCGGCGCGGCCTCAATTTCCGAGGCGGGCCAATGCCTCCTTGGCATCCTCGTGATCCGGCACGATCTCGAGGGCTTTGCGGTAGTCGGCGCGCGCGGCGGCCTCGTTGCCCAGCTCCTCATGCACCGCGCCGCGGCTCACATAGGCTTCGGCATCCCGCGGATCGAGCTTGATCGCCGCATTGAAATCGGCGACGGCGCGCTGGTACTCGTTCTTATTGGCGTAGGCCAGTCCGCGGTTGAAAAAAGCGCGCGGATTGTCCCGATTGAGCCGGATCGATTCAGAATAGTCGGCGATCGCCGAGTCGGACTCGCCCTGGGCGTCGTAAGCCTGGCCGCGGTTGTTGAACACGTCGGGGTCGGTGGGGTCGATCTTGATCGCCTCGGTGTAGTCGGCGATAGCGCGGTCGTGCTCACCCATTTGATCGTAGACGTTGCCACGGTTGAAGTAGGCGACCGCGCTCGAGGGATCGAGCTTGATCACCTCGCTGTAGTCCTTGACCGCGGCGTCCTTGTCGCCCGCGAACTCCTGGAGCACACCACGCTGCAACAGGGCCTCGGCGCGGAGGTCATCGTCATCTTTCGCCAGGTCGACGACCGAGGTGCAGGCTTCAATCCGCTTCTGCGTGCCGACGTCCTCGTTCTTGCAGACTGCCAGCTGATCGGCGACGGCTTGTGCCCCGGCACCGCCTGTTTGCGCCAGGAGCAGCCATAGTGCGAGCGCGAGCGGCACGTCCATCCACTTTGCCCGGCGTCGCTCGCCACTCATGCGACGTCTCCCTTGGTTCTCGCACGCGCTTTCCCCGGGGTCTCCGGTGCGGGCGCCCTATGTAGTTGGCTTGTGCGGGGTGGCACCAGCCGAATTTTCCCGCCAGGCCATCTTCCGGCATCGGCGGAGGCAGCGTGTGGCCCGGCAGTCACGCAGGTTTCGCACGCCCGAAATCAAGATGACAACCGCCGCAATTAGCCCTTATGAAGGGCTTGCATGTATCGGGGAAGCGTGACGCGAGGAGGAAGTAATGCGTTCGATGATCATTGCCGCCGGCCTGGTCGCCATCGTCGCGGGATTGTTCGCTCATCCTGCCGCAGCCAAGAAGAGCAAGATGGGCTGCGAGATCGGCCGGGAACACTGGGACGCCGCCGAGGCCAAGTGCATGCCGGGCAAGAGCACCAAAAAGAGCGCGAAGAAGGCCAAGAAGGACGAGTAGGTCCTGCGGTCGCTGCCGGGGCCCATCACTGAACTGCTACAACCACTTGGTGTGCCCGGCCTCGACCATCAGCACCTTGTCCTGCGGCACGTCGAGCCGAAAGATCTCAGCGGGCTGAAGCTTCAGGATTAGGCCCCTGATCACGCGCATGACGCCGCCGTGCGCGGCGACCACCGCGTCGCGCTCGATCTCGCGCAGCCAACCCGCCACGCGCTCGGAGAGGTCCCGGTAGCTCTCCCCGCCCGTCGGCCGCCAGCCCCACTTGTCCGCCTCGCGCGCGGCGAAGCCCTGCGGGTCCTTGGCGGGCAGTTCGTTCCATAGCTCGCCCTCCCAGTATCCGTAGTGGATCTCGCGCAGCCTGCCGTCGGTGCGGTAGCCCCGTGGCGGCAGGCGGAGCTCGGCGCGCATGAGCTCCATCGTTTCTCGCGCGCGCAGCAACGGGCTCGCAACGTAGTCGATGGCGGCTGCGTCCTTTGCCAGCGTCACGGCCAGCGCCCGGCCGTTGCGGACCGCCTGACTGCGGCCCGTGGCATTGAGTGGGATGTCCCGTTGACCCTGGTAGCGCTGGTCGCGGTTCCAATCCGTCTCACCGTGGCGGACGTAGTACAGCCTGACGCCCGACCGCAGCATCCTACACCTTGAGCACCAGCTTGCCGAAGTTGCCGCTCGTGTAGAGGAGGTTGAGCACGTCGGGGAAGGCATCGATACCGCCTTCGCGCACGTCCTCGCGGATCTTGAGCTTACCTTCCTTGTGCCATTGGCCGAGCTGAGTGATGGCTTCAGGCACGCGGCTCGCCCAATCGGTGACGATCAGGCCCTGCATCTTCAACCGCTGGGTGAGCACGGCGCGGATGTTCTTGGGGCCGGCCGGTGCCTCGGTGGCGTTGTAGGCCGAGATCAAGCCGCACAGCGCGATGCGGCCGAACACGTTCATCTGCAGCAGCACGGTGTCGAGGATTTCGCCGCCGACGTTCTCAAAATTGACGTCGATGCCCTTGGGACAAGCTTCTTTCAGCTGGGCGGCGAGGTTGCCCGCCTTGTAGTCGATGCATGCGTCGAAGCCCAGCTCTTGGGTGACGTAGCGGCATTTGTCGGGCCCGCCGGCAATGCCCACCGCACGGCAGCCCTTGATCTTGGCGATTTGGCCCACCACGGATCCGACCGCGCCGGACGCCGCCGACACCACGACCGTTTCGCCGGGCTTGGGCTGGCCAACCTCGAGGAGCCCGAAATAGGCCGTCCAGCCCGGCATGCCGAGGCCACCGATCCAGCGCTGCAGCGGAGCCTGCCTGGTGTCGACCTTGAGCACGCGCTCGCCTTTGGAGATGGCATACCGCTGCACACCGAACATACCTTGTACGGCGTCGCCCGACTTGAAAGCCGGGTTGTTGGAATTCTCGACGGTGCCGGCGGAGAAACTGCGCATGACCTCGCCCAGGCCGACCGGCGGCGAATACGATTTGGTGTCGTTCATCCAGCCGCGCATGGCGGGATCGAGCGAGATGTACTCGATCTTGACCCGCATCTCGCCGGCGCCGGGCTCTGGTACCGGGCCATCCTCGATCGTGAAGTCGTCTCGCTTCACCATGCCTTTCGGCCGGCGAGCGAGCTTGACCATGCGGTTGCTCATCGGATGCCTCGCTTGCATTATTCGGCTTTCCCGCACATCACACGTCTTCGGCTGATTGATTCACGATATGTGCCGGATTCAAGGACCCAAAGCAGTTAGATGGAGGTGTCATGATACCCCAAAGGGGGCACGATCATGACGGCCATCAAATCGCACCTTTCCAGCGCGGCAGCCGGCAGACCGGCGCTGCGCAGTGCTCGCAACGCGTGCTTGCGATGCCAGCCCGTCGTTGCACGGAGCTCATCACTCGCGTCCCCGCTCGGTAGCGGTTCCGCCACCGCCGCCCGCCGCGTTTCAATCGGATCGCATCCACGCGTGATGACTCGGCCACAGTCCGCGCCAAATTCTTGAGCACCCACAGACGCTTACTTTGGATGGATGTAGGCTGCAGATCGCGTGTATTGCGGAGTTTGCAGCCGATGTCTACGAATCTCCTCGTCTCCCTGCTGACCGCGCAAGTCCTGGCGATGTCGCTGTTCTTCACCGAGGCCTACCCAGAAGCGATAATTCCGCTTCTTCAGATCGCGCTTGGCGCTGTTGTCGCCTCGGCCATTCTGCTCTTCTGCATCGACATGACGCGAATTGCCCACGAATGGCTGCGCGCACGTAAATCTCGGCAATACTCACGGGTGAGGCTCCGCTGATCTCTGCGCCTGCGTCCTCCCGGCGCCCGCAAAGTTTGCGTATCATGTGGGGGTCCACGGGGCCCGCAATGAACAGCGTAATCGGCCATTTCGTGATTTTGGCGACGACCGGGGGCGCTATCTGCGTGATGTCCTACGCGGTTGGTTGGCCTCGCGTGATGCCCCCGAGCGAACCTACGGTGAGCGCAATTGCTGTTCAGCGCCCAATCGAGGCGAACAGCCCGACACCCTCGGCGCGGGTTCAAGAGGTTCCCGTTCCTCGGGACATCGCATCGCTCACTCGAGAGATCCAGCGCGAGCTCAAACGCCTCGGCTGCTACGATGGGGAAGCAAGCGGAAGATGGAACGCCCAGTCACGACTGGCGATGAAGGCCTTCGTGGACAGGGTCAACGCTAAACTCCCCGTCGAGAGACCGGACTACGTCCTATTACGACTGGCGCAGGGCCATCAGGGATCGGCGTGTGGACCAACGGCCTCAGCGCCGTCGCCACCTGCGCTGCTGCGCGAAGGGCGCGTGCCGCCGGCGCCACCGAACTGAGTGCCGCGAAAGTGTTAGCATGCGGGCGAGACAGGCGACGCGGTCCGAATGGCTGGATTAGCTCATATGTCGATGGAGCAGCGGGAGTTCCGCATCGGGTACAACCTCCTTTGGCGCCTCACGTTCTTCCTTTTCGCCATCTGCATGCTCTTGGCGTCAATTTTGCTCCTGGTTCAATCGCTGCTCGGGACATCGGAAGGCTTACTCGTTCCCTCATCGATGCTCGTCGCCGCCATCCTCATGTCTTTCTATCTCATACCTTTCATCTCGACCCGGCAGCAAATGCTTGTGCTAACGACGGGCGGCCTCCAGTTGGTCGGTGACCATTCGCGCATTGTCCTTCCATGGGAGTCCGTCGCCGGTGTTCGGTTCAAGCGCGTTATGCTGGTGATGCCGTATTTGATCATTGCACTATCCAGCAAGGAGCAATTCGCACAGTTCATCGACGAAAATCCACGTTCGTTCTTGTCGAAATGGACAGCTCACGTGGGGGTGCTCCGTTGGTATCCCTGGCTTCTGCGCCGGCTGTTCTCAGTGCCCAAGAAAATGACCACGGTCGCCAAGCTCGAGTGGCTCGAGAGAAGATACGGTGGGGCAATCGTCATTGATGTTGCGGCCGTCAATGGGCGAGGGCCAGAGTTGGAGCGAGCGATCAAGGCGAACCTGAAGAAGGTCGCACAATTCACCGAACTCGCGCGCCTGCGCAGTCGGCAAAATCCGTGAGCCGCACGGCATCAGAAATGTGCGACCTCACGCCTACAAAAATCCGTATAGTGTTTCGAACATCGGTGAGGACGGAGGAACACGGCAATGCGCATCATCGATCTGAGCCGCGAGCTCTACCATCGCACGCCGAGTTATCCGGGCCAGCCGCCCGTCATTCACGGCATCTGGAAGACGCACGCTGAAGCTTTTGCCGATTCCGGCAACGTTCACGGCAACAGCGTCATGTATTTCTCCATGCCCGACCATGGCGGCACGCACATCGATGCGCCGCGCCACTTCGGGCCGAACGGGACGCCGATCAACGAGTATCCGCTCGAGAACTGCATCGTGCCGGGCATCTGCATCGACCTGCGGCACGTCAAGCCGAGAGCTGAGATCACCCCTGCCGAGCTGGAAGCGGCGGTGAAGAAGGCCGGCGTACCCATACCGAACCGCGGCACGGTCCTCCTCTGCACCGGACATCACGCGCGTACCTTTCCGAAGCCTGCCTACGCCACGGACAACCCGGGGGTCAACGTGGCGGCGACCGAGTGGCTGGCAAAGCAGGGCATCGTGCATTTCGGCATCGACTCCATGCGCCCCGGTCCCGAGGGCGAGGTCAACGCGCTCGTGCACAAGGCGTGCTTGGAGCTCGACATCACGCACATCGAGAGCCTCTGCAATCTGGAGTCGCTCGTCGGGCAGGGTGTGTTCCGCTTCATCGGCCTGCCGCTCAAATGGCGCGGCGGCACCGGCTCGCCGATCCGCGCGGTCGCCGTGTTCGACGACTAGACCATGCTCGCTTGAAATCGAGCGAACAGGCCCCGGACGCAGCGCTCGCTGTCTGGATTCAGCCAATCCGTAGCCGGGAGCGACTTGGCGGAGGAGGAGGGAGCGATGAAGTGCCCCAAGTGCGGTCGTGAAATGGAGCTCGAAGAGAAGGATACGTCCTCGGGTCGCGATATGCGCACGTACTATTGCAGGCCGTGCAAGGAGCGTGTTGACGTCGACAATGGGGTCGCTCTCTGGAAGGTGCTCTCTGACGCGCGCAAGGAGAAATGAAGTTGTCGCTGGGATGGAGAAAGTGGGGCCGAGGTAGCGTGATGCGTTTTGCGGTAGGGCTCGAGGAGAGGTGAGCGATGGTCGAAACGCCAAAGGAATTTACGATCACCAAGCTGTCCTCACACACCGGCGCGGAGGTGCGGGGCGTCGATCTGACGCGGCCGCTTCAGCCGGCGGCGCGTGAGCGGCTCTACCGGGCATTCGTCGAGCGCTCGGTGCTGGTAATCCGCAGCCAGAGACTTGACGCGCCCCAGTTCCTCGCCGCCATGCAGAACTTCGGCGAGATATTCCCTCAGCACAATTCGCGCTTCGCCGTGCCGGAATGCCCGCAAATCCATTACATCTCCAATCAAGACAAACTGGAGGATGGAAGCGTCTACATCCCGGGTGAAGGTTATCACACCGACCATTCCAACGACGCGATACCGCCCAAGGCGACCGCACTCCACGCGGTCAGGCTACCCGCGACCGGCGGAGACACGCAGTTCGTGAACATGCACGAGGCTTACGATGCGCTCGACGAGGCAATGAGACGGCGCATCGACGGTCGACTGGCACGCCATGTCTACCAGAGCCGCTATAGCGCCCGGAAGCTGCCGCACCTTCCAGGAGAACGGCGCGAGACGATCGGCACTGCCTCTGTCCTTCACCCTCTGGTCCGGACTCACCCTGAGAGCGGTCGCAAGGCAATCTACCTCAACCCAATCCGCATTGAGGAGATTGTCGGCATGGAGACAGGAGAGGCGTTGGCGCTGCTCGATGAGCTGCTCGCGCATGCGACCGATCTGCGCTTCGAGTATCGCCACGAATGGAGGATCGGCGACGTGGTGATTTGGGACAACCGGTGCTTGCTGCACAAGGCAAACGGGGACTATCCGGTCGCACAGGTCCGCTATCTCTACCGTCTCATGCTGAGGGGCGAAAAGCCGGTGTGATCCGGTGGTCGCCCAACGCACCCTGCGGGGGTCTTAGCGAGCGACCCGACCCAGTATAGCCGCAGCGACGCGGAACGGGACAATCCGCGGCACGGTCGCCGAATATCGGCCAGAGTAGATAAATCGGATAAGATTGGCACGCGTGCTATCGGCGTTGCTAAAGCCGACCGCGAAGCTATCCGTGTCACCCCGGACGATCGTTCCCGGCATGTGCAGGCTACCGAGGCTAATGGTTACGGTCGCACCAAGCCCTGCGGGCGGCGCGCCCGCGAACCGCGCACCGCCAAGGGAAATGTCGAGCATACGATAAGTCGATGTTCGGCCATCTATGTCCACGACCGCGGAACGATCGTGCACCGGCAGCCGATCCGAGGAGCGCAGACGCGGTTGCTCGACACAGACGAGGCAGGCAAGCGCGAGTATCAGAATATTGTACCAGCTCCAGAACAGACATAAAGCGCTCGAATCGCGAAGCTTGCTACCGTCCTCGAGCAGAAACGCCCAGACCACGCCAGCGATTGTCAGGGCGAGAAGCGTAGCGAAAAGCCTTAGCAGGGGCCACTGCACGAACCTGCGGCTACGGTCGCCTCCCTTGGCAGTGACGCGGAACTTGTGGCCCTTCGGCTTGAGCAGGCCATGGGCCAGGGCTTTGACGACTTGCGTGGCTGCGAGAAGCTGCGTTACGTCCGACATTACGGGCATGACACGACCCTGCGTCATCCAGCTCATGATGACGATCTGGGATACGAAGTACGGCAGGTAGTAGAACAGCGTCTGTGCTACGTCGGCGCGGACCGCGTGCACGTCGAAGAGCCAGTAGAGAATGGGAACGATGATGCCGAGCAGGCGAAAGGAGTAGTTGGCTGACCAGTAGAGGAAGGTTTCGATGAGGCTGATCCGGTCGAGGAGGCTCAGGCCATTGCCCCTGCGCAAGGGACCGAGTGGGCCGCGGCAGATCTGCGCAAACCCGAGAGCCCAGCGGCTTCTTTGCGTCACGTACTCCTTCAGACCCTCTGGAGCGAGGCCGAGAGACAATCGCTCGTTGAGATAGACGGTGCGGAAGCCGGCAGACTTCATCTTGAGGGTGACCAGGTAGTCCTCGGTCACGGAATCCGTCGGAAATCCTCCAATTCCTTGCAACACGTCGAAGCGAATTACAGACGAGGTTCCGCAGCAAAACGATGCGCCCCACGCATCCTTCGCGGCCATCACCACATCGAAGAAATAGCGTTGTTCATCCGGCCACACTTGCGACGCGGACAGATTGCTCTGTAATGGGTCGGGGTTGATGAAGTGCTGGGGCGTCTGCACTATGCCGACGTCGCGCTCGCGAAACAGACAGAGCGCCCTGCGAAGGAACTGCGGCATCGGCACGAAGTCGGCATCCAGGATACTGATGAAGTCGGGTTGCTCCGGCAGGCCAGCGACATGGCGCAGACCATTGTTGATGTTGCCCGCCTTGGCATGCGAATTGTCCGACCGCGTGAGATAGCGGCAGCCTTCACGCTGGCAAAGCTGGGCAAGCCAGGGCCGCCGGCCATCGTCGAGAACCCAGACCCGATACCTTGGATAGTCCATCGACTGGGCACCGATGATGGTGCGCTCGAGGATCGCTTCCTCCTCGTTGTACGTGCAGATGAACACGTCGACGAGAGGCAGCGGTGCGAGCGCCTCGAGCCACACGGCATTGCGGTCCGCATCCGCGGTGCGATCGCTGCGCCGAGCGAGAAAAATGAGGAGGACAGTGCTGCCGCACATCATCAGCGTCTCGATGAACGCGAAAAGCACTCCGATCGCAAAATCGAATGTCTGGTCGACGGACGGGAGTGTCGCGAACCAGCGCCACACCATGTAGCGCCACATCAGCGCGATCATGACCGCCACCGTGGCGGCGCGGGCGCGCTCGTCATCGGGGCGCAGCCAGGGCAACAACACCCATGCGGCACCCATCACGAGAATGCCCGGCGACAAGCTCTCGATCAATACGGACACGGCACAGAGCTCATTTCCCGAAGGTCACGCGACCGGTGCGCCCGACATCGCATTGGCCGGGTTTGGCAAGCTCGGGAATCGCAACTGTCACCCTGTATGGCTCCTTGGCCAGCGCAGAGGGCTGTATGGCCAGGTTCGCGGCTGCGGTGCCGACGCCGGTCAGCCCCATGATCTTGCCTTCGTAGGCTTTGCCCTCGCCGCGGAAGCGAAAGCGCGCCGGGTCACCGATGCGCAGATGATTGTAGGCCGTCTCTCCTACGGTCGCGGTCACAACCAAGCCTGAGCAGTCGAGCAGGCGCACGAGGTCTTGGCCTCGCGCTACCGATTCGCCGGGGGCTGTCATGATTTCCCAGATGCTGCCCCGCACGGGGGAGGTCAGGCTGGTCGTCGAACGCTCGGAATAGCGTGCTTTCTCGCCGACGAGTTCGGCGCGCAGAAGTGCGAGTCGGGCCTGACGGTGGTCAATGTCCGCAGCGAGCTCGTGCAGCCGCAAGGCAATGTCGTCGGCACGCTGCAGCGACTGAGGGCGATCATTGTAACTGTCGCCTACGTAGACGCCGTTTTGCAAGGCCGCGAGTTCGACGTCGAGCGCCGTTCGCCGGTGGCCAAGCGCCAACAAGGTCTGCTCGGCAACTGTCGCATCACGGCGGGCTTTTTCGAGCGATACCTTCGTCCCCGAACCCCCCTCAACGAGCGAGCGTGCGCGCTCCAGCGCTTGCTGTGCCTCCTCACGTTTGGCCGCGGCCGCGGCGGTATCGCTCCCCAGCTCGGCGATGCGCGCTTGGAGTTGGTCCAAGCGTGCCGCTCGAAATGCGCGGGTCTGGTCCGCAAGATCCTTGTGCAAGGCTACCAGGTCCGCGCGCCGAGCGACCAATGTCTTGATGTCGTTGTCGAGCTCGTCGATGAGGCGGCGCAAATCGTCGAGCCGACCCCGGTCTGCGCGCGGATTGACGACGCTGACGAGCTCGGCCCCCGGCTGCACTTCACTACCGGCTGCGATAGCGGCCAGGGCCCCGACCTGGCCTTCGATCGGCGCGCGCAGCGTGATCAGGCGGGCATTGATGACGGCCTCGGTGCTCGACGTCTCCAGGAGTGCGCGCACCGGGATCCAGCCAACCGCAACGACAACGAGAAGACCGATAAGCGATTTTAGGGTGCGGCGGTGCTGCCCCCGGATTTTCTCAGCTAGCTCGGCCCAGCGCCCGCCGGTAGCAGCAGCCACCGAACCCGGCTCGTTCGATCCCTGGAACGCCTTGCCGAGTGCGGCTATGCGGGTCGCCGCATCCATGCCGGCCCATGTCGATGGCGAAACGGGAGAGAGCTCGCTCGAGACAGGCAGATCGGCGAGCGCACCGCCGTCAAGAGGCTGTGTTCTGCCGCCGCCATCTCGAATATGCAGTTTGGATGAGCGCTTCATTCCGTCAACGCAAAACTTAACGATTCGCTCGGCTTCTCTGCGTTGTGAACCGTCAACGCACCGCAATCCTGTCTGGCACATTATAAGATGTCGGACTTGCGGTAACATTAATGCGCGCATGCAGATGCATCACGGGGCGGCGTGGGCCGGAGGTTGGGACGGATTTAAGCGTGCGCAGAGACGGCTTGGGGCAGCGACGCCGATCAGTTTTGAAGTCGGAAGTGCCGAGTGTGAAAGAGGTCGGTCGACCGGAGAACGACATCCGTGCTGATGAACGTCAGGCCGCGCTTTCCGCCAACTCGGGGCTCGCTAGAAATAGCCGCGCGATCTCCGTGGCGGGCAGTGCGGGGCTGAACAGAAAGCCCTGCATTTCGGTGCAGCCCTCGGTACGCACCCTCTCCAATTGCTCCTGCGTTTCGACGCCTTCCGCAATAGTCGCCACGCCGAGGCTGTCTGCGAGCGTGGTGATCGCCTTGAGGATGGCGAGTGCACCGCTGCCCTTCGAAAGATTGTTGATGAAAGAGCGGTCGATCTTGATCTTGTCGAAGGGAAAGGTCTGCAGATAACCCAATGATGAGTATCCGGTGCCGAAATCGTCCATTGAGATCTGCACATCAAAAGCGCGCAACTGGTGGACGGTGGCAAGGGTCGCGGCGCTGTTCTGCAACAGAGCCGATTCCGTGATTTCGAGCTCCAGTCGCCGACCTTGTAGGCCGGAAGCAGCGAGGGCGCTAAAAACCATCTGCACGAGATTTGGGTTTCTGAACTGAACCGGCGAAATGTTGACCGCCACCTCGATGTGCTGGGGCCAAGTCGCCGCCTCCGCGCACGCGGTCCTGACCACCCATTCGCCGATGGGCATGATCAGACCAATCTCCTCCGCCACCGGGATGAATTCGACCGGAGAGACCATGCCGCGCTCGGGGTGGTGCCAGCGCAAGAGCGCCTCGAATGCGCAGACTTCGTTGCGCTGTAGATTGACGAATGGTTGGTAGTAAAGCTCGAATTCCCCGTTGGCGAGCGCCTGGCGTAGATCGCGCTCTAGCGTGCGTCGCGCTCGCATGCGCGCATCCATCTCGGGCTCGAAGAAGCGGTAGGTGCCGCGTCCATCGCTCTTGGCACGGTAAAGTGCGAGATCCGCGTTCTTCAGCAGCTGGTCGGCGTCGACGCCATCGCCTGGCGCGATTGCAATGCCAATGCTCGAGCCGACGGCCGCTTGATGATCACCAAGATCGAAGGGTTCACTCAGTGCTGTTTGAAGCCGTTCAGCGAGAACGGTGGCTTCAATTGCTGCGTCTGTCACATGCTCGACAATGGCAAACTCGTCGCCTCCCAAGCGGGCGATCGTCGTCGCATCTCTAACGCATGAGCGCAGGCGCCGGGCAACCGCCTCGAGCAGGGCGTCGCCCACAGGGTGTCCCAATGTATCATTGATCTCCTTGAACCGGTCGAGATCGAGTACGAGCACCGCCAAGCCGCGATCCCCCCGGCGCGTGCTCGCGAGAGCGTCATCCAACCGCTCTCGCAGAAGCAGACGATTGGGCAGGTCGGTCAGGGCGTCATGATGGGCCATATGACGGATCTTCTGCTCGGCTTGCCGACGATCGGTAATGTCTTCGAGAACCGAAATGAGATGCTCGGGCTCGCCGCAACTATTGCGTACGACGAGCCTGGTCGTGTTGACGAAGCGAACGCCGTTCGCGGGCGTGATCACCTCGAATTCGGCAACGAGCATGTCCTTGCCTGAGCTCACCGCATCCTTGTCGTATTTGCGGACGTGCTCGGCGCTTTCAGGTGGGAGAAGTTGGTCTATGGTCTTCCCGATTATGTTTTCGCGGGAAGTGCCAAGAAAGCTCTCGTATGCATGATTGACGAGGACGAACGCCATCGTGTTCGGTTCCTTGACCACGACTGGCATCGGAATATTTTCGATAACGGTATCGAGGAACGCTCTTGTCTGTTCCAGGCGCTTCTCGGCGAGCAATCGCGCAGAAACGTCCTGATGGCTTGCAACCCATCCGCCTCCCTCCGTGGGCTGCCGGGTTACGCAGATAAGACGCCCGTCAGAAAGCTCGTCGATCCGGCTCGAGGTTGCTTCCGACGGGAGCTGTCCCAGGACCGCAATCTTCTCCTTCACGGCCCCATCGTCCGTCTCGCCTTTCAGGATGCCCTGCGCGACGCGGTGGGCGATGAGCGCGCTATGTGGCGTCCCGACTTGCAACAACTGTGGCGGCAATTGATAAAGCTTGGCATAGCGGTCATTGCAAACCACCAGCCTTTTTTCCCCATCGAACATGCACAAGCCTTCGCCCATGTTGGCCAAGGCTGCGTCAAAGCGCAGGTTTTGCAGCCTGAGCTCTTCGGTCAGGCTCCGCTGCTTCTGCCACCATCGCGAGGCCGCCAAGGCCATGAGAAGTACGACGAAAATCCTTACGAGCGACATCGAAGTCGAATGGTCGGCAAAGCGGCTCCAGCTCCGAAGCGCGTCGTCTTCAGCCTGACTGACGGCAACGACCAGCGGATAACCTGCAAGAGGCCGAACTGATAAAATCCTGAACTGGCGATCGATCGGGCTCTCGACGTGACGGGCATTCACAATCTTCGTGGGGCTCATCCTGGCCACCACAGGAATGACCTTGCCTACTTCGTCGCTGGAAGGGTATCTGGCCAATAGCATGCCGTCCTGCCGCGCCAGCGCGACGGCACCACCTTGCTGGAGCGCAATCGACTGAAAGAATCTTTCGAAATGCGCGACCGTGATGCCACCGAGCATCAGACCCATGAAACTGCCATTGGGTGCGTTCAGACGCCGGACCAGATAGATCGTCCACGCTCGGGTCGCTTGATTTATTACCGGCTTGCTGATGAATACCTTGAGCGCCGCGTCGGATTTCATTGCTTGGAAGTAGTCGCGATCGCTCACGTCGACATCAGGGATTGGCCAATGCCGAGAGGCGTTGATCAGTTTGCCGTCTATGCCGACCAGCGAGATCGCATCGACATGCAATAGCCCTGCGCTCTTCTTCTTCAGCAATTCATGTATGTCATATCCTGCCAGTCGACGTTGGAAGGCCTCGCTATCAGTGACTCCAAGGTGCCGGATGTGGTCGGCAATAATCGACAGAGCCAAATCCAGCACCTTGAGCGAGCGGTCGCCCTCCTGAGCGAGCACAATTGCCTGGCTCTGCATGTTGGCTTCGACGGACCGAAGCGTTTCTTCGCGTAGATCGCTGAGAGTGATCGCGTTGGCAACGAGGATGGCAGCGCTCAAGATCATCGCGCCGACGAAAAGCGCGATATCAGGCCGCCAGTATTTTTCGATCAAGTGCCGGATAGCCACGCGACGTACCGTGCATGTAGGCAACCGGTCAGCCATCCTACGATAGCGGACAACGGTCGGATCAAGCCGAGAGTTGTACGTTGCAGGTACGGAAAATTGCTTTATGCCGGAGAGTCCGTCGAATGCCCGGCGCTTCCTCTGATATCAAGGTTGACGCATGGTAAACGCGGGTCGACCTTGCGCGCGGCGTTGCAGCCGAAACTCGATGCCCATGCCGGGCGCACCAAATCAAAAGCCCCGGCCGAGGCCGGGGCTCTGAGATTTGGTCCTACCGTTGGCGGTCTTTGCTACTTCAACGGTCTTGGCTCGTCCCTGCCGAACTTGTAGTTAATGCCGACCTTGACGAGGTCGATCGTCTGTCTGATGTCATACTCGAACCCCACGGCACATCCGGTTCCGGGTATGCAGGCAAGTCGCTCGCGATCCCGGCCAAAGTCCATGTGGTCATATTCGAGCTTCACGGACAAGTTGCCGTGCAAGGCGTATTCGACGCCGACGCCGCCCATCCAGCCCCACCGGGTATCGCTCGTGACCTGACTGACCACCCCACTAGCAGGTGACACCCAGAATTTGTCTTCGGCCCATGCACCGCCGCCCTTCACATAGAATAGACTGCGACCATGCGCCAGGCCCAAGCGCGCCGCGATCGTTCCGACCGAACTGATCTCGGAATTATCTCTGAAAGGAGCACCAATGAACGTGTTGGTGCCCGACGCACGGATACGCCCCCAGTCGTCCTGTAGTTCGACACCCAATACCCAACTCCGGTCCACTTGATAATTGAAGCCCACCTGCCCGCCGAATACCGCGCCTTGCTGGCTGTGGCCGCCGGCCGTGGTGGGACACCCAGGGCAGCCACCCGCGATGTTGAACGCCGTATTCGGAACGTGCCAGTCTTTGTCCAACCATGCACCGCCGCCGTTGACGCCGATGTAAAAACCGGTCCACGAAAACGGCGCGACGTAGCGAGGGCCGCTGCTATACCCATCGGCACTCGCCTGGCTGGCCCCCAGCGCGATCGTCCCGACAGCGGCGAACGCCATTCCGATGACTGCAAACCGCGATCTCATCTAACCCTCCAGCGAACGCTACGATCGAACCCTGCGATCGGAGAGACCAACCCCTACATCCAGCCCATTACGTAGCGGACCAGGCGCGTGCCGTATAGGCAACCGGAGCTCATTTCAGTGGTACAGTAGCGAATCAGCCACGGTCAGTCCGTTGAGAACAAAGGGGAAAAACCGGAAGACTTGCCTTGACACTCGCCTTTTCGTTCGATCGGCCCCAGTGGGAGTGCAGGTGCCAAAAATGCCACCCGTGCGCGAAATGATCGAGCCGACCCTCGAAGCGCAAAGGATGTTGGGCCTCAGCGCTTGCCGCGTCGCTTGGCGACGTCGGCGGCCTGCAGATGGCGGCCGGTGTCGAGCAGCTCGAGCATGTATTCGCGGTAGCTCACGCCGGCGGCCTCGGCGCGTGCGACCCGCAACTTGAGGATCGACAGCGGCGGGTTCTTCCAGGCTTCCTGGTGGGCCTTGCGCCAACGCCAGCGCACGAAAGCGTCGGCGACCGGCTCCTCCAGCGGCGGGCCCTGGTTGTGGCCGATGCGGGCCGACAACCCCCAGGCGATGATCTCCGAAGGCGGTTTCAGACCCCTCAGGGCGGGATGCAGCCCCTTTTTCCGGTCTCTATCGTAGCGATCGCCCATGTGCGCAACGCCCGTGGATTCTCCTAAATTCTACTCGGCGGGCGCGACGGCCACGCGCCGTTGATGCGCCATCAGCCACAGCGCTGCGCCCACCACCACAGCCATCAGCGGTACCGCCGCGAGGTTGATGACGATCCATCCGGCCTTCGCCTGCAGCACGCCCGAAAGCGCCGCCGAAGTGGCGGTGGCCGTATAGACCGTGAAGTCATGGCTGGCCTGCACCTTGGCCCGCTCGGCCGGCGCATAGGTCGTAGTGAGCAAGGTCGACCCGCCGACGTAGGCGAAGTTCCAGCCGAGCCCGACCAGGACGTTGGCGACCGCGAAGTTGGCAAATTCGATCCCAGCCAGGTTGGCGGTCACCCCGGCGAACTCGATCACGCCGCCTGTTGCGATGATGGTGAGCACGCCGAAGCGCGCAATGAGATGGCCGGTGAAGAACGACGGCAGGAACATGCCGATGATGTGCATCTGGATCACGCTGGCGCTGTCGAGGAACGTAAAGCCGCAGGCCTGCATGGCGAGCGGCGTGGCCGACATGGTCAGCGTCATCACCGCGTAGCCGAACACCGAGGAGGCCAGCGCCACGCGATAGGCCGGCTGGCGCAGGATCGCCGGCAGCGGCCGCCCGCCGGCGGCGCGCTCGGCCGCGCTCAGCCTCGGGATATCAAGGAGCTGCACGAGCAGCAGAACGGCGATCGAGAAGCCAGCCATGCCCACATAGACGCCCGCGAACATCACGGGCGCCAGCCAGTCGACCGCCCATTTGGCGACCTGGGGACCGATGAAGCCAGCGGCCACGCCCCCGGCCATGACCAGCGATATGGCCTTGGCGCGAAAGGCGGGCTCCGTCGAGTCCGCCGCGGCGAGGCGGAAATACCAGAAGAATCCCGCCTGCATGCCCTGCAGTAGCGCCGCCAGGCACAGCAGCGGGAAGCTCTGCCGATAGAGTGCAAGGCAGCCGACGGCACCGAAGGCAACGCCCAGCAGCGCACCCAACGAGAACCCGGCCCGCCGACCGATGGCCGCCATCAGCAGCGAGGCAGGTATCGTGGTGCCCATGATGCCGAGATGGGCGAGGAAGATCGGCAATGTAGCGAGCCACTTCTCGTCGACGCCGAGCAGCATGTAGCCCGCAAGCGGCGTCGTGGCGATGGCCATGCCCTGGACCGACATGAACAGCGCCTGCGCCAGCGTCAGCACCGCCACGTTGCGGCGCCGAGGGACGGCGGGGACGGCTGCTGGGCTCATGAGCGCATCAATCTTACTTTGCCCGCCGGCGCGATCAGGCTGGGATGCTTCCGATCCGCTGCATAACCGCCTTGGGCGGTGCTTGCAATCGACGTAAGCTGACGGCGTGTGCGCCCCTGGATTGCGATTTTCGCATTCGCTTCGACGAAGGCAACGGCATGAGCAAGACAATCGGCGTCATCGGCCTCGGCATCATGGGCGGGGCGTTTGCGAGGAACTTGGTCGCCGCGGGTTGGCGGGTTGTCGGCTGCGATGTCGAGCCTGCCCGGTGCGAGGAGGCGCGGGCGGCGGGCATCGAGATCGCCGACGGGGCGGCGGCCGTCGCCGAGGCGGCAAGCGACATCATCACCAGCCTGCCGACGCCGAAGGCCGTGCTCGAGACGGCGCGGACAATCGCCCGCGCGAAGGGGAAAGGCCGCACCGTCATCGAGACCAGCACGCTGGCGCTGGGCGACAAGGGTGAGGTGCAGCGAATTTTGAGCGAAGCAGGCCACACGGCCCTGGATTGCCCGATCTCGGGTACCGGCGCGCAGGCCAAGGGGAAGGACATCGTCGTCTACGCCAGCGGCGATACGGCCGCGATTGCGCGGCTGGAGTCGGCATTCCTCGGCTTCGCGCGCAAGGTCTACGACCTCGGCGCCTACGGCAACGGCAGCAAGATGAAGTTCGTCGCCAATCACCTGGTGGCGATTCACAACGTCGCCGCCGCCGAGGCCATGGTGCTGGCTATGAAGGCCGGCCTCGATCCGCACCGGGTCGTGGAGGTGGTGGGCTCCGGCGCCGGCACCTCGCGCGTGTTCGAGCTGCGCGCGCCGATGATGGCCGAGGCCAAGTATCTTCCCGCCAGCATGCGCTCGACCACCTGGACGAAGGACCTGACCGTGATCGGCGACTTCGCGTCCTCCCTCGCCTGCCCGACGCCGCTGTTCAACCTGTCCGCATCCCTGCACGCGGCCGTGCTGGCGATGGGCCACGGCGCGGAGGACACGGCTGCGGTGTGCGCGGTTTACGAGGGGATGGCTGGGTTGGAGCGCAAGTGACGTGTCATCCCGGCCGGAGCGCGACAGCGCGCAGAGTCGGCACCCTGGGGCAACTTTCGCTCCGGGCCCGGATATTCGCTGGCGCGAATTCCGGGATGACAGGCGCTACTCCGCAGCCTTCCGGCCGTGGGCGATGGCGGCGTTGACAGCGGGCATTACCTTTTCGGCCATCAGCACCATGGAGCGTCGGCCGAGGCTCGGGTCGAGCCAGTCCTTGCCGGCGTAGAGCAGCGTGCCGAAGTCGCCGACCTCCTCGCGGAACGCCAGCAGCTCGTCGGCCACCTTCTGCGGCGAGCCCCAGATCGCAAGCTTGTCGACGACATAGTCGAGTGTGACGTCGGCGTCGGCGATCTCGCGCCGTTCCTTGAAGGCCTCGGCGCGGCCCGCCATCTTCAGTTTCGTCAGGAGATTGTTGTAGTAGAGACGATAGGGGCTGTTGGCCGCCATCACGTACTCGCGCGCCACTTTGTCGGTGTCGGCGACGAAGATGCTGCGGGCCACGCGCCAGTTGGCAGGGTCCGCCGGCCTTCCGCCTTTCTCGCAGCCTTCCACGTATTTCGGCCAGTGGCTCTTCACCCATGCCGGCATCAGAAAGTTCGCCGAGATCGGCTCCCAACCGCGCGCGGCGGCTTCGGTCACGCCCTTGGAGAACGGTGCCACCACCGTCACCACGATGGGGGGGTGCGGCTTTTGCAGGGGCTTTGCCAGGATGCCCTGACCTATGTCGGACACATGCGTTCGCTCGGTCGACACCGTCCAATACTTGCCTTTGATGTTGTAGGGCGGCTCGCCGGCCCAGATCGCCAGCACCTGGTTAATTGCCTCGACGAACATCTCGTTGCGGTTGGCGTTAAGGTTGCCAAACACCTCGGCGTCCGACAGCAATCCGCCCGGCGAGATGCCAAAGATGAACCGCCCGTCCAGCAGATGGTCCAACATGGCGATGTTGGCAGCCGTGGCAGCCGGGTGGTTGTTCGGCATATTGATGGTGCCGGTGCCGAGCTTGATGCGCTTGGTCGCATCGATCAGCGTGGCAATGAAGGTGATGCACGAGGTGATGTTCTCGGCCTTGTCGGTCACGTGCTCGCCGACATAGCCCTCAGCAAAACCCAGCTCATCCGCCAAGATGAAGGCCTCGCGATCCTCTCTGAGCGACACCCGCCAATCCTTGTTCAGCGGGTGGATCGGCATGGTGAAGAAGCCAAGCTGCATGTGTGCGTCCCGCTTCTCGATTGCCTACTTGATGGCTTGCGGATTGATGGGCGAGCCCGTGCCCCCCGGAATGACCAGGGCGGCGCCGCAGAAGAAGAACTCGTAGACCTTGTCCTTGGCGCAGTCCTTGGCCAGCTCCTTCAGGTCGAACATCTCGCCCATGTAGAGGCCCATGGCGGGGATGACGACCCAGTGCCAGGGCTGGTTGACGTCCTTGGTCTCGTTGGGCCGCACCTCCACGCCCCAGGTGTCGGAGCACACACCGGCCACCTGCTTCTCCTGCAGCCAGTAGCAGCTTTCGAACTTGAGGCCCGGCGCGTCGCCGCCGGCATAGCCGCCCCACTCGCCTCTGCTGTTGCAGGCCTCCATCTGGCCGGTGCGGACGATGACGAAGTCGCCCTTGCGGATCGCGACCTTCTGCGCCTGGGCGCAGGCATCGAGATCGTCGTTGGAGATGCCCTCGCCGTCCTTTAGCGTGGCGACGCCCTTGAAGCGGGCGATGTCGAGCAGAACGCCGCGGCCGACCAGCTTGTCCTTGGCGTGCTCGATGCCAAGCTTGGAGAGGCCGTTGGAATCCACCGCCGAGGCGTGGTGCCCGTTGTACATCTTGTCGTGATAGAAGATATGGCCCAGCGAATCCCAGTGCGTGGCGGACTGGATCGGCAAGTTGAGCGCATCGTCGGCGTAGAGCAGACCGGTTTGCCGTCCGGCCAGCGCATCCGTGCCGGTAGCGAGCATGGTGTGGATGGGGTTCCAGCGCTTGCCGAACAGGCCGCGCTGCGGGCCGCTTTGGCCGAGCGGGATGCCGAGGGCGAAGGCCTTGCCGCGCTTGATCAGCTTGGCCGCGGCGACGATGTCGGCCGGCGTCACGTGATTGAGCGTGCCGATCTGGTCGTCCTTGCCCCAGCGCCCCCAGTTGGACAGCGCCTTGAAGGCCTCGTCGACCGCCTTCTTGGAGACGGCGATGTTGCGGCCCGCTGTTTTCTTCTTGGATGTCGGCATCGTTTCCACCCTCGATCGCTTGCTCCAGCGCTCGATGATCCTATCGCATTTTGCCCCAGGTCGCGTCGCTATTGCCACGATGGCGGCGCCAGACGCCATGAAGATAATTGATCGCAGGCATCATGCGGTGAGATGCGGGCGTGCCATTGGTGCCGACTTTCTCCTCCCCCTGGAGGGGGGAGGACGGAACGCCACGGGCTTAGCTCGCCGACCGCAAACGCTCAACTCGGCTGCCGACAAGCGAGCTAAGTCCGATGGCGTTCCTAGGTGGGGGTGTCCGGCCGCATCCTATCACGCTAATCTTGCCTATGGCCAACGAGCGTGCCCGCAACTTACGAAAGAGGATGAGCGACGGCGAACGAAAGCTTTGGCACGCGATGCGTGCCAAGCAAATCGACGGCTTGCGCTTCCGCCGGCAGCATCCAATCGGGGCATACATTGTCGATTTCGTCTGTCTCGAAAAGCGGTTGATCGTCGAGGTTGACGGCGGACATCACACCGAGGAAGCGCAGATCGCGCACGATCAACGACGGGATCGCTGGCTCGCAGCCGAAGGATATCGAATTATCCGCGTGCCAAACATGGAGGTATTCAGCAATATCAGTGGTGTGGTCGACGCCATCTGCGCGGAGCTGCTGGCGATGCCGTCGGTGCGCTCCGAGGGACACCCCCACCAGGCGCGCCGAATGAGTTAGCTCCGCATGTTTGAATTCGCCGATGCGTCGACGCAAGTGAGCGGAGCTAACTCATGGCGCGCCGTCCTCCCCCCTCGAGGGGGAGGCAATAAAGCGACGAAGGACACGACGATGTACGCACCACCGGGCGTGAGGACGAACCCGAACATGGCCGTGCCCGACAGGATGCGCGCGTGGGTGCTGGGGGATCCGGGGCAGCTGGTGTTCACGCAGAAGCCGGTGCCGGTGCCGAGCCGGGCCGAGGTGCTGGTGCGCATCGATGCGGTCGCGATTTGCGCCACCGATCTGGAGGTGATCGCGCACGGGCCGCCGGCGCTCATTCGAGGTGGGTTGCCGTTCAACAAGGACTGGACGCCGGGCCACGAATACATGGGCACGGTTGCGGCGCTGGGGCCGGGCGTCGACGAGTTCGGAATCGGCGACCGGGTCACGGTGGAGATCCACGCCGGCTGTGGCCAGTGCAAGCGCTGCCGCATGGGCATGTACACGTCGTGCCTGAACTACGGGCTGAACTACGGCGAGGTGGACAAGGGCCATCGCGCCAACGGCTTCACCACCGACGGCGGCTTTGCCGAGTACGCGGTGAACAACATCAACACGCTGATCCGCATCGCCGATGCCATGTCGGACGAGGAGGCGACGCTGGTGGTGACGGCCGGCACGGCCATGTACGGACTGACCGAGCTGGGCGGGCTGGTGGCCGGCGAGAGCGTGGTGGTGATCGGGCCGGGCCCCATCGGACTGCTGGGCGTCGCGGTGGCCAAGGCGCTGGGCGCGTCCCCGGTGATCCTCACGGGCACGCGCGAGGCGCGGCTGCAGAAGGGGCTCGAGCTCGGCGCCGACCACGTGGTCAACGTGACGAAGCAGGATGCTGTGGAGGCTGTGCGGCGGCTCGTCGGCGGCAAAGGCGTCGACTATGTCATCGAGTGCTCGGGTGCGGCCAATGCCATCAACGAGGCGGGGCGCATGCTCAACCGCGGCGGCAAGATCTGCCTCGCCGCCTTCCCGCACGAGCCTGTACCGGTCGACGTCGCGCATCTGGTGCGCAACAACATCTACGTCTACGGCATCCGCGGCGAGGGCAAGAGCGCCACGCATCGCGCCGAGGCCTTCATGCGCGCGAAGCGTTTCGACGCGACGAAGATCCACACGCACACATTCCCGCTGCACGAGTTGCCCGAAGCCCTTCGGTACGCCCGCGACCGCATCGAGGACGCCATCAAGGTGGTGGTGAAGACGCGGTGAAAACCTAGGTGGGGTCGAGCGTGCAGCGATGATCGTCGACGGGATCGCGGTGTGGCCCGCGAAACGGCCCTCCGGGCCGACCGTGTTCCAGGCTGATGGGCAGCGGCTTGAAGTTCTGTTCGGTTAGCTGCTTCATCCCTCCTGCTCGGCCTGCAGCTTCCGGTCCTTCTCGGTGGCGCGCTTGAGCGCAGGGCGCTCGTTGAGGCGGGCCAGATAGGCGGCGAACTCCGGCCGCTCGGGGAGCAGCTTGAACATCGTGCCCCAGCGCAGGCCGGAGCCGATCACCACGTCGGCGGCGGTGAACTGCTTGCCCAGCAGATAGGGGTCCGCCGCGCCGGCCGCCTTGGCGAGCACCTCGACGACGGTTTCGAACTCGCCGAAACCCAGCGCAGCGCGCGGTGGCATGTCCTTGCGCGGATAGGCGCGCTCCATGATGGCCGGCTCGACGCAGCTGGGTCCGAAGAACAGCCATTTGAGGTAGACGCCGCGGCGGGGATCGCCGACCGGAACGTTCAGCTTGGACTTCGGGAACTCGTCGGCGAGATAGGTGCAGATGGCGGCCGCCTCTGTCATGACGACGTCGCCGTGCCGGAGCGCCGGCACCTTGCCCATGGGGTTCACGGCCAGGAATTCTGGCTTCAGGTTCTCGCCCTTCTTGAAGCTGACGAGATGGATGTCGTACGGCTCGCCCACCTCCTCCAGCATCCAGTGCACGATCGAGGACCGCGACGGGGCGGCGTGATAGAGGGTGAGCTTGGCCATAGCGGGGCTCCTGAGACGATTTGGGGGTGAAAGGCCTGGTAGCCTGGGATTGTGGCACTTGGATGGGCCGGCCCGGACCCGGCTCAAATGGCGCGCGCTTGCGGACTACTCAAGGTCACGAGTGCCGCCGATACACATCATCAGCCACCCTGTCCCCGCTCAAACTGTTGCTGGCATAATCGGCCAAATGACCAAGATTGAAGCTATCGAGAAGGCCGTCGCTCGCCTGCCGCGAACTCCTACTCCGTGCTGAGCCTGCCTGCCCCCGGACTCGTTCCGGGGGTCGAAGCACGCTTGGAGCCTGCGGTCCGCCCTTCGACCCTCGGGACATGCCCGAGGGCATGCAAGCTCAGGGCGAAGTCGTGGTTGCGTTGGCTGTCGGGCATCAACGCAAGGCGCTCGCTCGCGGGTATGAGTTCTTGGGCTCACTGCCCGCGCCGCACGCCGTCCCACCAGGCGCAGGTGCCCACGCCCACCTCGAAGTTGCCCTCGATCACCTGCACCGGCTCGCGCTGGCCATCCGCAGCGGCCTTGGCGCGCATGGCACGCGACTGCGCCAACTGGTCCGCTGGCAGCCAAGTGCGGTCGTGGCCCCATAGGCTCGGCCCGTAGGTCATCTCCACCGGCTGCCAGCTCGCGGGATCGATCGAGCGCCCGCCCCAGCCGTACTCGACCATGAAGTCGTTGGGTGTGCGCGCATAGAACGAGGTCATATAATCGTTGGTGTGCCGCCCCAGCGTCGTGCTGATGCGGCCAGGCTCGGCGCAGGCGACGTCGTAGGCCTGGCCGACGTCGTCCAGATTGAAGAGCTCCATCATGATGTGGTGGATGCCGCTGCGGCCGGTCTCGATCATGGCCAGGCTGTGATGGCGCGGGTTGACATGGAAGAAGTACGCCTTGAACGGCTTTAGGATGTAGTCGCTCAGACCGAAGCCCAGCACATCCTGGTAGAACCAGAGCAAATCGTCGACGCTCTTCACGTGCAGGACGACATGGCCCATGCCCAGCGTGCCCGTGCGGAAGCCAGAGATCGGCCGGCCCGGCAAGAAGGGCGTGTTGGATGTCTCGGCGCCGTAGAACGCTTCCAGCCTGGTGCCGGCCGGGTCCGCGAAGGCGATGCCCTCGCGCACACCGCGCAGAGCCGCCACTGCCGCCGGGAGCCGCTCGGCGGGAACCTTGGCCGCCTCGAGCCGGCCGGCCAGCGTATCGAGCGCGGCTGCGTCCTCGACCTCCCAGCCGAACGCGTTCTGCGCCGTCTCCTCGGAGGAAACCACGATGCGTTGCTTGCGGTCGTCCATGCGGAACTTGAGCGCGGAGCTTGTGCGCTCGACCAGCTGCAGCCCCAGGAATTTCGGCCCGTACTCGGCCCAATCGTCGATCTTGTCGGACCTCAGGCTGGCGTAGCCGAACGCTCCCACTGCTGAGTCGAGGGTCATGGTGCTTGCTCCTGCCGGTGGCGGCGGATCGGTGCGGGGATCATCTTGCCGCCCAACTGCGGATTGCGCAACCGGCCTGGTGTCGCCCGAAACCCTTTATACGCCCTTCACCGTGACCTTCACGGTTTGCGGTGCCCCCGAGGTGGCCCCCGTGTGGTCGGCCACCACGACATCGAAGCTCGCGGCCGGCATGGCCGTGCCGTCGTGCTTGAAGCTGACCCTGCTGCCTTCCAGATCGGCCTGCGTGAACTTGGCGGCTGGCCGGCCCGGCGCGCTGGACAGCGTCACGAACCCGTTGCGCGCATTAGAGACCGTGAAAACGAGGTCCTTGGCCTCGTCGTCGGGGTCGACGGCGTGCAGGTCCTCGAGCGTGATGGTGACGGACCGCCCGCGGGCGACGGTGACGTCGAGATCGCCGGCAACGGCTGGCGGCACATTGCGCATCTCGGCCGTGAGATTGCCGCCGGGCTCCATGGCGAGCGCGCCGTACTGCACGTTGCCGCTGACCGAGCCGGTGTCGCGGATGCTGATCAGGTGCTTGACGACCACGTCGCCCTGCAGCGTGCCGCGGATCTCGGCGCTCTCGGTCTTCACCGTGCCGTAGCACTGACCGCTGGGATGAATGAGAAGCGTGTCGGCTGCTACGTTACCCTCGACGTAGCCGTAGACCTCCATTTGCCGGCAGTTGCGGATTTCGCCTTTGATGATCGTATCTTCCCTGATGACCAGAAGGCCTTGATGTCCTGCCACCGACGTACCCCATGTTCCCCGAAAGCCGCGCTGTTGCGGCAGCATCCGGTACAAATGCGCCGGCTTCTGGGCCGGCTGTGGCGAACCCTACGCCAGAGCTACCGCCGGCGGCAATGAGCGCGATGAGGTAGCGAGGCCACCATGCCCAAACGAAGCGCAGGCATTCTTCTCTATCGGCACACGCGGGCGGGACTCGAGGTGTTCCTGGTGCACCCGGGCGGGCCGTTCTGGGCGAAGAAGGACGCCGGCGCCTGGGGCATCCCGAAGGGCGAATGCCAGCCGGGCGAGACCACCCTGGCAGCGGCCAGGCGTGAGTTCGCCGAGGAGACGGGATTCAGGCCTGACGGCCACTTCGTGGAACTCGGCAGTTTCCGTCAATCGAGCGCCAAAACGGTCGACGTCTGGGCGCTTGCAGGCGATGTCGATCCGGCCAAGCTCCAGAGCAACACGTTCCAGCTGGAGTGGCCGCCGAAGTCCGGGCGGATGCAGGAGTTCCCTGAAGTCGACCGCGCGGCGTGGTTCACGCCCCCGGAGGCCGGGCGCAAGATCCTGAGGGGCCAGGTGCCGATCCTGGAGGCGCTCTATGTGCACTTGGGTGTTGGTGCAAAGACGCAGCGACCGCGCTGAACCGCGCATGCCCCTGGCCAGGCTGGCCAAAACTTGTCATACCCATGGCTCGAGGGGACAGGGCGAAGCGTCGGCGTAAGGGGCGCCTCTCTGCGTGCGTTGGGGAAGGGTCAGTCATCTCTTTGCACTTTTGGCTGTGGCGCTGCTCGCCGGCTGCGCCACTGCGTCCGATCGACTGGCAGTGCCGGCGCAGCTCTCTGGCGAGGCTGCCGTTCCGGGCTTGGCCGACGTGCGCGTGTGGGGCGACGCGAATTTCTCGCATGCGCTGCTCCAGGCCGAGCTGCCGAACCTCAAGGCCAAGTATCAGGAGCGCGCCAAGGCCGGCCCCAAAGGTGCGGAGCCGCCGGTCTCCAATCTGTTGGCGCTCTCGGGCGGGGCCGATGACGGCGCCTTCGGCGCCGGGCTGCTCGTCGGCTGGAGCGAGCATGGGGACCGACCCGAGTTCGACCTCGTGACCGGCATCAGCGCCGGCGCGCTGATCGCGCCGTTCGCCTTTCTCGGCCGCGCCTACGACAGCCAGCTCGCGGGCCTCTTCACCTCGTACGGCGCCGATCAGATCTACGAATCCAACATCCTGTCCGGCATCTTCGGCGGCAAGGCGCTGGCCAACAGCAAGCCGCTGGCAAAGCTGATCGAGACGTACGTCGACGCCAGCTTCCTGCGCAGGGTTGCCGAGGAGCGCACCAAGGGGCGGTTCCTGCTGGTGGGCACCACCAACCTCGATGCCCAGCGGCCGGTCTACTGGGACATGGGCAAGATCGCCCAGAAAGGCGACAACCAGGCGCTCGAGCTGTTTCGCCACGTGCTACTGGCCTCGGCCTCCATTCCCGGCATCTTCCCACCGGTGCTCGTCCAAGTGGAGGCGGGTGGGCAGGTCTACCAGGAGATGCACGTCGACGGCGGGACCACGCGCGAGGTGTTCTTCACCATCGCCGATTTCCAATTCAACGACATCGACAAGGCCATCGGCCGCAAGGTGCAGCGCCGGCTCTGGATCATCCGCAACGGCAAGATCGAGCCCGAGTACAAGGCAATGCCGGAGACGACGCTTGCCATCGCCCAGCGCTCGCTCGAGACGCTGACCAAGAGCCGCGGCATCGGCGATCTCGCGCGCATGTACACCCGGGCCCGGGCCGACAAGATCGACTACAACTTGGCGGCGATCCCCCTGGACTTCAACGTGAAGCATCCGATGCCGTTCGATCGCACCTACATGGTGGCGCTCTACGAGCTGGGGCTGGTGCGCGGCCGCGCCGGCTATGCATGGGCCAAGGCGCCGCCCGAGGTCATCGTCGAAGCCCGGCGATAAGGCGGCGGCCCGTTGAGATCCCACATTTGAAGTTCTGCGATAATCCGGTCGCAGCGCCCGGCGCCCTGGGTTCGCCCAATTTCTGCCGTCTGATCATGGAGCCGGGAATCAGGCGGGCTCGGAATGCGCAGGCTGGTCAAGGTTGTCATTCTCGTGTTGCTGCCGTTGGCGCTCGCCTATGCGGCGTGGCCCATCTACTCGGCATTGGAGATCCGCGAGGCGGTCATCGCCGGAGACACCGCTACGCTCAATCGCAAGGTCGAGTGGGAGGCGTTGCGCGCGTCTCTCAAGGCATCGATCACGCCCGAGACGATCGCCAGGCTCATGGCCGACCCCGACGCGCCCCCGCCGACGCTGTGGCAGCGCATCAAGGCCGCCGTCGCCCCGACCATGGCCGATAGCGTCATCGAGCGCTACGTGACGCCGGAGCATTTGCCCGTCCTGCTCGGCTATCGGCGCATCTATCGCGGCACGGTGCGCCCGGCGCTGGGCCTCAAGGAGCCGCCGTCGGCGCTGGCCGGCACGTGGCTCGACGGCACCGGGTTCGATCGCTTCGCCAGCTTCTGGGTGAGAGTGCGCCGCGCGGTGTTCATGTCGCCCACGCGCTTCATCCTCGAGGTCGAGGACAAATACCGGCCCGGCCGGCAGTTCGTCGGCACGCTGGAGCTCAAGGGCTACGATTGGAAGCTCACCGGCCTCAGCGTCACCGGCGGCGGGGGACTCTGAGCGTCGGCCGGCAGGCTGCCGTCAGCGTTCGCGTACGCTCCGATCAGACCGTTTCAGAAGCCAATGGTGCGGCGGCGTGGCTTGCTGAAGGCTTCTTCCAGACGCGTCACCTGCGCGCCCACCGGATTGTCGGTAGCGAGCGCCTGGTCCACGACGACCGCGATGGCGCGATCGAGTTGGAAGATGCGGTCGCTCAGCGCGTAGCTGGCATCGATGAGCTGACGCAGCCCCAGCGGCAGGTCGGCAAAGCCCTTGACGTGAGACGTACGCGCAGGCCCGCGCAGCTTCACCCGCTCGCGCTTTGCCCGCGCCTCTTCGGTGGTGATCTCGCCCTCTTTCAGCGCGCGGCGGATCATCAGCCAGGAGGCGAGCTCCAGGAGCCGCGTCGTCAGGCGCATGCTCTCCGTAGCGTAGAGCACGGCAATGGGCCCGCGCAGCGCGCGCGCCTCCTTGCGGCCGGGGCCATCGAGGTAGGCCGCGGTGCGCTCGACCAGCCCCATGCCTTCCTTGAAGATCGCATCGAACTGGTCGGAAGCGGCGAAGTGCTCGCCGAAGGAGACGGTGGTGCCCTTGGCAGGGCGCGCTGGGCTGTCTGTACGGGTGCTCATGACACGACTTGATACAATCGGAAACGCCTGAGTGACCATCCTAACGTAGGCCACACTCGCAGGCGAGGGTTAAGAAGTCACCTTCAAACCGTGCCGAATGAAGACTGTGCGCGGGGCTGCGGCCCGGACACCACGCATGAGTTGTGCCGCCACGTGCGGGCGCAAAAAAAGAGCCGCCAAAAGGCGGCTCAGGAGTTAACAGGGAGGCGTCAAACAGAGTGGACAGGAGCCACTCGATCCAGATGACTGGATGACCCGTATTGTGACGCGGATTGGATAAAAAAGAGTAAAGCGCTGTCCGCCGCGCGCACCTCTGCCCATCCCCGGCTTCGTCAATCACCGGCCGAAGAACACCTGCGCCGGCGTGAGGGATTGCGCCTCGGGGCCGCAACCGGCTTCGCCCGGCCAGCATCGCGATGCCGGCGGACAAAGCCGAGCCGCTCTTGCCACGGCGGAGTCTGCCGAGCCGTACTCGCCCAGCCAGACGTGCTCGGCGTCACCGTAGTTCGCCTTCAGCCAGTTGCTGCGCAGCGAACGCATGGACGGATCGCGCTTGCCGACCTCCAGCACGACGTAGTTCGACACGCTGCCTCGCATCACCTTGATCAGCTGCGCGCGCTGGCCGCCGAAGCGAGCGTGGTAAAGCGCGCAACGGCCCGATTCGGCCGCCATGGCCTCGCGGGAATAGGCGACCTCGCGAGGTGTGGGCTGCTCCGCCTCGGTGCCGCGCCGGCCGACGGCGTGGACGGCGGTGAGCAGCAGCAGCCCGGCCGCAGCGATTGCCGCAATCGTCGGGACTCGGTCAGGCGACATGCACATCCCGATGAAAGGAACCGACAGTGACGAATGACGGTTGCGGCGGGCGGCTGGTCCCCACCGCTCACCGCTTGAAGATGGCGTCACCAAGTCTACCCGATCCCGCGCAAACCGAACTACGAGGACTGCGGGGGTGGTATGCACGAAACGTGCGACGCGGATTGTCGACGCGGGCATGACGCTGGAGGGGATGTGCTCTAAACTCCCGATCTCAAGATCATCGCACGGGGATGGAAATGGCGACGAACAAGAAGAAGTTGCTGATCACGCAGTCGATGTCGAAGGTCGGCTGGGACCTGTTCAAGGAGCGGGGCGACATCGAGGCGGTGCAGTTCCCGAACACGATCGCAACGGGGGATTTCCGGGCGCTCCTGGAGGCGCACGCGCCCGTCAACGGCGTGGCGCTTGGCGTGACGCCCTTCGGCGAAGTGGAGATCGCCGCATCGCGCGAGATGCTGGTGGTGGCGCGCATTGGCGTCGGCTACGACGCGGTCGATGTGCCGGCGCTGACGAAGAAGAAGATCCCGCTGATGGTGGCTGGCAGCGCCAACTCGCCGTCGGTTGCCGAGCAGGCCATGTTCATGATGATGACGCTGGCCAAGCGCGGCGCCGAGCTCAACGCGATGGTGCAGGCCAACGAGTGGAGCAAGCGGATGAGCGCGGTGCCGGTCGACCTGTTCGGCAAGACCGTGCTGATCGTCGGCTTCGGCCGCATCGGCACGCGCAGCGCCAAGCGCTGCCAGGCGATGGAAATGAAGGTGCTGGTGTTCGATCCCTACAAGCCCGCTGCCGACATCAAGGCTGCGGGCTGCGAGGCGGTCACGGACCTCGATGCGGGGCTACCACGAGCCGACTTCGTCACCATCCATTGTCCGAAGACACCCGAGACGGTGGGCATGTTCAATGCCGCGCGGCTCGCGCGCATGAAACCGACGGCCTATCTCGTCAACACGGCACGCGGCGGCATCATCGACGAGCCGGCCCTGCACGCGGCTCTGAGCACGGGCAAGCTCGCCGGCGCCGGCCTCGACGTCTACGAGAAAGAGCCGGTCCAACCCGACAACCCGCTGCTCAAGCTTGCCAACGTGGTCAGCGCCCCGCACATGGCGGGCGTGACCAAGGAGTCGCTCGACCGGATGGGACTGCAGACCGCCAAGAACATCCTGAGCGCGCTGGACGGCAAGCCGATCCGCGAAAACGTCATCAACCAGGAAGTGTTGGATTGAACCACGGTGTCATCCCGGCGCTTGTCGCCGGGATCCATCGTGCCGCATGCGCCGGAGAGCGGTGATAGCTGGATCCGGGAACAGGTCCCCGGATGACAAGTGGAGGACGCACATGGAACTGCGTATGAACGGACGCAACGCGTTGGTCACGGGCGGCAGCAAGGGGATTGGGCTCGCCATAGCCCGCAGTTTTGCCGAGGCGGGCGCCAACGTGGCCATCGCGGCTCGACAGCAGAAGAGCCTGGACGAGGCGAAGTCGGTGATCGCTGCGGCGGCGCCCAACACCAAGGTGATCACCGTTGCCGCCGACGTCGGCACCGCGGACGGTTGCCGCAAGGCGTTCGAGGCCGCGGATAAGGCGTTCGGTCAGCTGGACGTGCTCGTCAACAACGCCGGCACCTCGCAGCGCGGCCCGTTCGTCGAGATATCAGACGAGCTGTGGCAGCACGACATCGACCTGAAGCTGTTCGCCGCGATCCGGCTGTGCCGCCTGGCTTTTCCAGGCATGAAGTCGCGGCGCTGGGGGCGCATCATCAACATCCTCAACACCGGTGCGAAGGCGCCACAGCCCAATGGTGCGCCGACAGCGGTGACGCGGGCAGCGGGCATGGCCCTCACCAAGGTGCTGGCTGGCGAGGGCGCGCCGCACAACGTGCTGGTCAACGGCTTGCTGGTCGGAAACATCCAGAGCAACCAGTGGGTGGTGCGGCACGCCAACGAGGGCAAGGGCCGCTCGATGCAGGACTTCTACGCCGAGATGGGCAAGCGCATCCCCATGGGCCGCGTCGGCACCGCGCAGGAGTTCGCCAATATGGCGCTGTTTCTGGCCTCCGACGCCGGCTCCTACGTCACCGGCACGGCCATCAACGTCGACGGCGGCCTGACGCCGGTCGTGTAGGCGTAGTCGTCGGCAAGGCGGCCGGCCGGTGATATCAGCGCTTGTAGAGGCCCATGATGGCGGCCTTGGCCAGCGTGTTGAAGTTGAGCTGAAAGCCGACGATTGCAGCCGACGTGTCGACCTTCACGGGCAAACTGTCGACGCTGACGGCGAACACCGTGAAGAGATAGCGGTGGGGATGGTCCCCCGGCGGGGGGCAAGGCCCGCCGTAGCCCGGCGCACCGAAATCCGTGCGCGTCTGCAAGGCGCCATTCGGCAGCTTCGGGGCCTTCGGATTGCCGGTATCGAGGGCAAGCTCGGTTGTGCCGGGAGGAATATTGACCACGAGCCAGTGCCAGAACCCGCTGCCCGTTGGCGCGTCCGGGTCGAAGCAGGTCACGGCGAAACTCTTGGTGCCGGCCGGTGCTCCCGACCAGGCCAGATGCGGCGACTTGTTTCCCCCCGCGCACCCGAAGCCGAAATCGGCCGACAGGATGTGGTCCGCGCCCAGATAGTCACCATCCTTGAAGGACTTGCTGGTGACCGTGAATGTCATGGTTTCTCTCCCTTGGCCCTTGTGTAAGCAAAGTCAGAGCCTTGGCCCGCAGTAATGATCGTGGGCCGGCCGGCTGCAGCAGGTCGCCTCACGCCCTTCGCATTCTAGAGCGAGGCCATCCGCAGTCGCGGATGGCCTGGCTTGCCCCGAGGCGGACAGGTGTTTGCGTCGCCTATTGGACGTCGCGCCGAGTGTCGAGGGCGGTGGTGATGACTGTGTCCGCCGCGGCTGCCTCCACCAGCACCTTGCATGCTGCCGGATAATTTGGCGGCTCGGCACTCGCATAGCCGTAGAATCGGTCGTAGGAGTCCTCGGGGACCGTGACATTGCCGGTCTGCGGGATCTGCACCCAAACGAATTCCCGGTTCCACTTGCGCTCGACGAAAGGCTCCAGCGCGCAGGACTTGCACTCCTGTGTTGGCACGACCTCCGCCTCGTAGCGGTAGTCGGTATTCGACGGCATGCTGACGCGCACCAGTTCGCTCTCTTCCTTGGCGGCGGCCGCGTCCTCCAAGACCTTGCATGCCTGCGGATAGTTCGGCGGATTGGCGCCCGCGTACGAGTAGAACCGGTCGTAGTACGCGTCGGGCACCGTCACATTGCCAACGTCGGGCAGCTTCACCCAGGCAAAGCTCTGATTCCACTTGCGCTCCACGAACCGGTCCCAGCGACACGCGGGGCAGTCGGCAGGAGCCACCGCGGCCTTCGCCTGGTAGCGGTACGTGGTGGCGGCCGGCATGCTGACCCGCACGTATTCCTCCTCCTCGAGGGCGGCGTAGGACAGGATGTAGCTGCAGTCGTCCCAGAACGGATCATCGACGCTGATGCAGCTGTAGAAGCGGCTGTAATAGAGTTCCGGGATCGTTAGATAGCCGATGCCGGCGACGGCGACCCAGAAAAATGCCTTCTTCCAATGCCGCTGGACGAACGGCGCAAAGCGAGGATGGAATTTCAAGGCAGGCGCCTTCGTGACTGTGAGCTTGGGCTTGATGTTCTGCGGCAGAGCCAGCCTGCCTTTGAGGAACGCGTTGCCGGGAGCCGCCTTGTGCAAGGGCAGGCTGCGAAGGTTCAGCGTGCCTGTGCCGATGGTGGTCTTCTTGACGAAGGTGGACGACGTGCCCTTCTTGATGAAGGCGGACGAGGTGCCCTTCTTGACGAAAGTGGACGAGGTGCCCTTGGTGATCTTGCCGGTGTGCTTGTGCTGCACGCGCGGCTGCACGCTGCGGGAGGGTACTTTTCGTACTGTGACGGCCCGCCTCTGAACGGCTGCCTCCGCCGGCGTCGCATCGAAGAGCGTGAGGGCCACGGCAGTTGCCAACACCGCCGATACCAGCATCGTCGTCTTCATATTGGTTGCTCCCTATTTTCCGCCCGAAAGGGGATGCTCCCCATGCCCGCACTCAAGCCGCTGCCCGCTCCATCGGCCGCGTGGGTCGGCTCTGACTTGGAGGCGTGTCCGTCGTGGGTGCCGCAAATGGCACCGAGGCCCGCGTGTGGACGCGCCTCCCTTGCGGGGACAGCCTATCGCACATGTTGAGGGCGAGCTAGAGGCACATCGCAGATCCCCGTCGAGCGGCGGCTATTATTTGAAAAAGGCACCTGCTAGGCAGGTTCGTCGTCCCTGGGCAGCTCGGCCTCGATCGCATGCGCGACGGCCTGCAGCTGCGGCAGATGCATTCGTACCGTGTCCCAAACAATCCGGGCAGCGACATTGTGGTACTCATGGCGGAAAATATTGCCGATTGCGGCAACATCGCTCCAAGGAATCATGGAATACTTGCCCTTGATTTCTTCGGGTACGTGGCGTGAAGCTTCGGAAATCACCTCGATGCACCGCTCGACGGCACGTTGGGTCTTTGCGTCAGAAGAATACTGATCAAACGTCATGTCTTGGGTATAGGACCTTGCCTGCTCAATGTAGTCGAGCATCTCTTCGACAATGAGATCGAGAGGGCGGGCCATCAGAACACGTCGACCGCATCGATCAGAACGCGGCGCAGACGATGGGGCCGAAAGGCATCGCGGGTTGCCACATGCACTTCGAGCCCCGTCAGATGCTTCAGCAGACGCTCAACGCGGACCAAATCGTAGAGTGTAAACGGGCGCTCGGAGTCGTACACGATTAGTACGTCGAGATCGCTATCATCACGTTCGTCACCGCGAGCTCGTGAACCGAACAGGGCAAGGGAAGTCACCCCTTGCTTGCGGATCTCGCTGGCGTGCGCTTTGAGCTCCGCCATGATCGCGACGAGATGCGTAGGTGGCTGTCGTTTCCTCGGGCGATGCTGTTCGATCGTGTCGGCCATGCCTCAGAATATCACGGTCGCTTGAACTGCAACAGATCGACGGGGCTATGGGCCCTCAGCCAGTCTCGGCCTGCAGTTGAGCGAGGACGCCGGCAAGCAGGTGCTCGACGAAAAGGTCTGCGTGCCGCGTCGTGGTGCGGTGGTTGACGATGGCAGCCCGTATGGTCGTGCGGCCGTCCAGGACGGTCAGCGACGGAGCGGCCAGCCCACGCTCCTGCAGGTCCATGACGACGGCTTCCTGCACTTTGTCGCTGGCTCCCCGCACCCGGAAGCAGACGATGTTGAGCGCGACGGGGGCCACGACCTCGAACATCGGCAATTTCCGCAGCCGCTGCTCGAGATGCCTGGCCACCCGGCAGCAGCGCTCGATGGAGCCTGCAATCCTGTCGGCGCCGAGTGTCTCCAACGTGAACCACGCTTTCAGCGCGCGAAATCCCCGTGACAGGTCCGGCCCCAGGTCGCAGGGCCACACCTCGCCCGCGCTGAGCCCACGAGGCGCTCTTTGCAGATAGGCGGCCCGGTTGGCGAACGTGCGCCGGTGCGCTTCTGCGTCGCGAACCAGGAGAAAGCCGGCGTCATAGGGAACGTGCGCCCACTTGTGCAGGTCGAAGGCAATCGACTGGGCGCGCTCGATGCCGGCAACCAGCGGGCGCAAGCGCTTGGAGAGCACGACGAGCGCACCGAACGCACCGTCGACGTGGAACCAGACCTTCTGCTCCTCGGCGATATCGGCGATGGCATGGAGATCGTCCATGGCGCCGGTGTTGACCGTGCCGGCTGTCCCGACGATGAGAAACGGCAGGTAGCCCTGGCGGCGGTCATCGGCGATTGCGGCTGCGAGCCGATCGTGGCGCATGGCGCCCGCCGCGTCGACCGGCACCAGGCGCAGATTGCGTGAGCCGATGCCGGAGAGCTCGAGCGCCTGCGCAATGCAGCCGTGGGCCTGCGATGAGGTATACGCGGTCAGCTGCGCCGCGGCGGCGCGAAGCCCGTCGGCGCGGAGGGATTGGCCCAGCGCCTCGTTGCGGGCGATCAGCAGGCCCATGAAATTGGCCATGGAGGTGCCGGTGACGAAGACGCCGGACGCATCGCGCGGGAAGCCGAAGGCTTCCGCAAACCAGCGCGTCATCTGGCGCTCGACGTCGATGCCGATGTGGTTGCGCCCGCCGCAGTTGGCGTTGAGGCCGGCGGCCAGCATCTCGCCCAGCATGCCGACCGGCGTGCCGGCACCGTGCACCCAACCCATGAAGAGGGGATGCGTGTTGCCCGTGACGTAGGGCTTGATGTGGCTCCTGAAGTCCGAAAGGACGTTCGCCAGATCGCGAGACTTGCGCGGCAGCGGGCGGTCGAAGCGGGCACGCACTGCCTGGGGCGCCGGTTGCCAGACGGGTCGGTCCTCGATCGTTTGTAGGTGGTCGATCATGTCGTCGAGCGCGCGATGGCTCAGCTCTCGGAAGCGCTGCCAATCGTCGGGATCCAGATTGCGGTCGGCTAGGGGCACATCGTGCGCGGTCCGGACAGGGTCGCCCGCGGAGGCGTCTCCCAGACGTAGGGCCGCCGTGCGCGCGTGAATACGTCGGGTCACGCGCATTCTCCGCTGAGCACATCGCCCAATTTAGCGAACAGGGCCTGCAGATCGCGACTGATCGGAGTGAACGCATCCTCGAACGCGGCACCCTGCGCGACCTGCGCCGCCACCGAGTTGATCTGGGGCGCGCTCGCGCACACGCGCAGAACCGCGCGCGGGCCCAACTGGACGGGCTGGCCGACGTGCATGATGCGTCGCAGCCTTGCCGCGGCACCCTGCATCCCGGCGATCGGAATCGCCGTCCGCAGAGCGGCTTGGACCTTTGCCGCCTCTGACGCCGACATGAACCCGCCGCCAGCACGCCTGACCGCGAGTGGAACGATGCTCGGATTGGTGGCGACACCGTGCTCACCATCCCCCAGGAGCGCTACGCGCGGGGTCGTGCCGGCGCGCAGGCGGACCTCGCGTTCGAACCTGTCGAGGAATCTCTCCTGAAGGCGCCGATCGACGATGGCGAAGCGCCGGAGCTCCGCAACTGCTGCCGTCCAGCGCAGGCCGACGCCGAGGTTGGCGGTGGTCGTCATCTCCCGCGCGAACGTTGTCTGAAGGTGTTCGGGCCAATCGAGACGCGCGCTGTAGTCGGCGAGCCCCTCGGGCGGCAACGGAGCGAAGCGCAGACCCGTCGCGATGGCCTCCGGCAGCAGCAGCGCGCCGGAAAGCGGCGGGCCTCCGGCGAACTTGGAGCCGGTTATCAGCACCATGAAGCCGCGGTCGAGGTCCGATCGCAGGCGGTCCGCGGGGCAGCGAAGCTGGCAAGCGTCGACCAGGACATGTACCCGCTCGGGCGCCAGCGCTGCGATTTTAGCAGCTGCCCCGCGCGATGGACCCGCGAGCCCCGTCTTTGACGTATCGAGGACGTGCAGGAGCACGCCGCGGCCGCGCGCCAGCGCCCGCTCGGCGTGGCATGCCACGTCCAGGTCCACGGCGCCAGAGTCGCGCGGCGCTCCGTCCGGCGTGCGGATGTCTACGCACTCGACATCGATGTCGGCCCCGCCCCAGCCGTTGAGACGCTGACCTATGGTCACAGGACCGCCCAGGCAGGAGGTCGCGAGGAAATGCAGCCCGGCTGCAGCCTTGGGGACGCCGCTTCCCGTCTCGTTGGGGGCCACGACGATATTGGTGATCGGACGCGCCAGGAGCCGCTCCGCGATGGCGAGCGCGATCAGCTCCGCATCGGTGCCCGATGCCGCCAGAACGGCCTCGGCGCCGGCGCGCCCATAAAGCGCCAGCAGCTCGGCTCTGAGGTCACACAGCCAGTCCTGGACCTGAACCGAGGTTCTCACTCCCCGCCTGAGCAGCGCCTGGAGGTCGGCCAGGGCCGCGCGGTAGCCCAGCTCGGTGATCGTGCTGGCTGTCGACGACGCGAACCAGGCCTCGTCGGCAGCCGGTGCGATGGTGGTGCCCTGCCGGCTGCGGCCGGTGAGTGGATCGGGCCAAATGCGCTCATCGCCTCCAGATGAGAGCAGCAGGCGCAGACGCAACTCGGGCCCATCATTCCGCGGCTCGACCGGGACATCCGACACGCCGACGCGACGGGCCCTCTCGGGCTCGGGATCGGGCGCAGGTTGTACGGCTCCTGCCAATCCGGCCATGGGGCTGCTCGCGGTTCGTGTGGACGGGCGAGGGGATTGTGCGGCCAGGGCGGTAAAAAAATCGCCACGGTGCGGCGGGCGGCGTATCTGGACATGCGAGGGGTGCCTCGCGTCCTTAACGAGGAGTTAGCGCCCGCTTCATGCAATCTTTGAAATTTTCGCTGATGTTCTCAACCGTCGATCGGGAAAGATCTGCCGGGAAAACCAGATGCCAGCATCAGCGCTTCGTTGCCCGCCCCAAGCCGTCGCCGAGAGCGAGCCGAGGAAGGCCGTCTTCGAGACCGATGTCGTAGAGCCCGGCCTAGACTTGGCCTCGACCCTGCGCGTCATTACCACGAAATACGGCAAGACCTATCAACGGCTGCTGCTCGACCTCGCCAAGGCGTCGTTCGGACCGGGCAAGCTGTCCTACGACGAGTTCATCGGCCTGCGCCTGTTCGACGATGCCTGGCTCGCCGGCGCCGACACCTCCGCGTTCGTCGGCCTCGATGCGGAACGCCGCATCTGGATGGCCGCCAACAACAACAGCGAATGGTGGGGGCTGATGCGCAACAAGCTCGCCGTCACCACGCTGCTCGGCGGCTATGGCTTCCCCGTCATCCCGACGCAGGCGCTCTACTCCGACGCCCTTTGCATGCGTGGCGTGCCCGTCATGCGCGAGCCGGAGGCGCTGGCCGGCTTCCTGCGCAGCTCGCGGGACTATCCGCTGTTCGGCAAGCCGATGGATTCGCAGCGCAGCCTGGGCTCGATCGGCCTGGAAGCCTATGACCATGTCACGGACAGCCTCGTCACCGGTCTGGACCGCAGGATCCCCGTCGGCGAGTTCGCGGCCTCGGTGGCCGAGCACTACAAGGCCGGCTACATCTTCCAGCGCCGCGTCGCGCCCCATGCGCGAGTGCGCGCGATCGCCGGCGACCGCCTCGCTACCGTGCGCGCCATCACGATCCTGACCGACCGAGGGCCGCAGCTGCTGCGGGCATTGTGGAAGATACCGGCCGGCGAGAACGTCGCCGACAACTTCTGGCGCTCGGGCAACTTGCTGGCAACCCTCGACCTCGAGACTGCGCGCGTGGTGCGCGTGGTGCGGGGAACCGGCCTCGGCCTGGAGGAGGTGACGCATCACCCGGACACGGGGGCCGCACTGATCGGCGCCGAAGTGCCGAATTGGCGCGAGATTGTCGCTCTCGCCCTGGATGCCGCATCGACGCTCGCCGAGGTGCCGCTGATCGGCTGGGACATGGCGGCTGTGGAAAGTGGCGCTCTCATCGTCGAGCCGAATTTCACGCCGGATTTCTTCATGACGCAGTTGGCCGATCGTCGCGGCATGCTGGATGCGCGCTTCAATGCCTTCCTCGAGGGTTGCAAGGGGGCAGCCCTACAGATCAAGAGAAAGCGGCGCTCGCTGCACAATGCCGAGACGCAGGAGCGGCTGCGACGACTTGGCCGGGATATGGCCGGGACGTCCCGCACCTGATCCGGTTGCAACGGGTCTGACCTGCAAACTGTGACGTTAGGAATTTGTCAGCCGAGCTCGGTGCTCGAGCTAGGCTCGAGCTGCCTGCCCAGCAGATATTCGGCGGCAAACGGAAAAAATTGAGGCCGCCGGAGCGAGCGCTCCAGGCGGCCTCAAACAGGGCAACGAAGCCGCTTACGCGGACTTCATCGTGCCAGTGACGGTGTTGAAGGTGGCGCTGATCTGCGAGCCGAGCCCACGGGCTGCGGCGATGATGCCAACTGCAATCAGGGCAGCGATGAGGCCGTACTCGATGGCCGTCGCACCCGACTCGTCCTTCACGAAACGCTCGACATGGTTCTTCATGACAACTCTCCCAACTCACTCGTTACACGAAGCTAGCGCAGTAGTTCATCCCTAGGGCACCAACCCCGTGCGGCTGAACTGGACGCAGCCTATCTTCGCTAGATTATGTGGGAGTTAATATCTGCCGGTAGACCGGGAAGAGTATTATCATGCCGAAAAATCCACTAACGGAATTAATCACCTGGCTGTATGTGCCACTTTCCCGGCTCCAGAGCCGTGCGCCCCTCCCGCTGCGTCGCTTGTCGATGCGTAAGTGGCTCTCTACTCTACTTGTGCGATCGACGTGTCCACACATCGCTAACGGTCTTGTTTAATCGAGCTTTAACGCCGAGGGTGAAGATTGCGGACTCTGGATGCCGGAGAACGCCATGTCGATGCCTTCCACCAAAACAATCCTCTTCAACGCCGCAGCAAGCCTGGTGGCGATCTTAGCGGTCGTGGGTGTCGTGCGAACGTGGCTCGTGCCGTCGACGATGCAGCCGTGCAGCGAGCGTCACTCGACCAGCATGGTCTTCCCGCTCGAGCGCGATGGGGTGGTCCTGACGGCAACGGACATCCAGGCGCGCACGGGCGGCCGCGATGCCGGGTTGATCGAGAACGTGGACGTCATCCGCCTCAAGAGGGGCCCGGTGCCGATCGCCATGAGCGTGGAATTGCCGAAAGGCTCAGCCGCGCCGACCTCTTCCGTCGTGCCCAAAGGGGGCCTCAGCTTGCCCTGGCAGCCGCGAACGCTGAAAGACAAGTCCACGGTCTGCCTCAGCTACCAGATCCTTCTGCCTTCCGACTTCGATTTCAATCTCGGGGGTGTGCTGCCGGGCGTCTTCGGGGGGGTCGAGCAGTCGAACGACCGCTTCCTAGTGCAACTGGGTTGGCGCCAGGGAGGCGCGATCGGTGCCACCAATCATGTGACGCTCGACGGCAAGAAATGGAAACAGCAGGCCGAGGCCGAGGGCTACACGATCCCGCGCGGGCGCTGGGTGAAGATCGATCAGGAAGTGATCCTCAACGAGCCCGACCTCGAGAACGGCGTCCTGCGCGTCTGGCTCGACGGGACCCTCGCCATCGACAAGGCCGACATCGCTTATCGCGTCAAGCCAGACATCGCCCTGGCGGGGGTCGCCGCCGACGTCTTCTACAACGGCGAGGACGTGTCCGGCCGCGCACCCGCCGACGCCAAGGTCATGCTGTCGCCATTCGAGATCCGCTGGCCGTAGAACGCGCACGACCTCACTTCCTCAGCATTTCCGAATTCTGCGACCCCGCCCGGCAAGGCAGCCGCGGCGGGCGATCGCCATTCAGCGCGTCTGCGGCCGCACCCCGACGGCCCCCATGCTGGAGAGCAGCGGAATCATAGTTTGCGGATAATGAAAATATATAATCGCATTTGAATCAAACATCTCTCGATATTGAATATAAATGGAACCGATAAACTGTTATGGTCTATCGTTTTTTTACAAATTGTAAATAACCCTCCGCTTATTTTGCAAACCAGCCAGAATACTATTTTGGAGGGGAATATGTCCGCGTCACGGAAGCCTGCTGCCCAGCCTCGACGGATCGGCCCGGCGCAGGCCGTGCGCATGGCGCTGCTGCTCCAACGCCTGCGCCGGGATCAATCGGGCAACGTGGCCATGCTGTTCGGCCTGCTGGTCATTCCGCTCGCAGCCATGATGGGGCTCGCGGTCGATTTCGGGCGCGTCTACAGCGTCACGTCGCACACCCAAGCCGCCCTCGACGCCGCCGCGCTCGCCGCCGGCCGCACAGCGCAGCTCAATTCGAGCAATCCCGTTGCCACGGCGTCCGCGGCCGCGACAGCCTATTTCAATCAGGCCAAGCCCCATGATGTGGTCACCAGCACGTTGCAGTTCTCACCGAACTCCGGCAACACCGCCTTTACGGTTACGGCGACCTCGTGGGTGAAGACGCCATTCCTGAGCGTCCTCTATTCGATCGCCCATAAGACCGCTTCCCAAGGAGCGCCTGCGGGCTGCCAGGCCAACGGCTTCGGTTGCGTCATGGTGTCGAGCACTGCCACGGCAGCCCTATGCCCGAGCAGTACCTGCACGGGTAACTCAGCCGGCGGCAGCAATGTCGAGATTTCCATGATGCTCGATGTGACGGGCTCGATGTGCAGCCCCTGCACGAAGATCCAGGCGGTCCAGTCTGCTGCCAAGGACCTGATCGACATCGTGGTGTGGAGCGACCAGAGCCAATACTACTCCAGGGTGGCACTGGCGCCCTTCGCGGAGGCGGTCAACGTTGGTGCCCTATTGGCGCCGCTGGTACGCGGAGTCCCGACGGTGAACACTTCATCGACTCCGCAAACATTCACTACGACCACCATCCTGAATGACGTGACGCAGCAGCCGACCAAGCAGTGGATCAAGTATTCCAAGGCAAGCGGCAGCGGCACGAACACCTGGGTGGTCTCGGACAGGTGTGTAACCGAGCGGATCGGCGCCCAGGCTTACACCGACGCGGCGCCTGCAGGGGCGTCGACCTATGTCGGCAAGGGCTACTTTGGCACCAGCACGACCACATCCTGCGGTGTTGGCAATCACAGCGATACCGAGGTCAACTCGATCCAACCGTTGTCGACTGACACAACGATGCTGAAGCGGCGCATCGACAAGCTGGTCAGCGGCGGATCGACGGCGGGCCATCTGGGCACGGCCTGGGCGTGGTATCTGTTATCGCCGAACTGGAATACCGTGTTGCAGGCGGCCTTTCCGACGTCCTACGCGGCTGGACCCTACAGCGACCTGACGACGCTGAACTCGAAGGGGCAGCCGAAGCTGCGCAAGATCGCCGTGCTGATGACGGACGGCGACTACAACATCAACTACTGCAAGGGTACGGAAGCGCTGAATTCCAATCAGACACCCCAGATCAAGTGCAACTCCGAGAATGGGCTGTCGCAAGCCCAGGCAACCAGCCTGTGCACGGCGATCAAGAACGCCAAAATCGAGGTGTATACGGTCGGCTTCGAGGTCAGCGCGGCGGCGAAGGCGTTCCTGACCAGCTGCGCCACCGACGCCAGCCACTACTACGACGCCACCACCGAAGTGGCGCTGCAGGCCGCCTTCCGGGACATTGCGCTGAAGATCGCCACGCTACGCCTGACGAACTGACGACTGCAGGCGCTCATCGGACGAAGGGTTGCCGCGACCGACATGTCGCGGCAGCCCTTTCCGCATATGGCAGCCAGGCGCTATCCTCGGGGGAGGATGCAGCCCAGAAGATCCGATAAAGCCATGGTGCCAACCACGCCCTTTTGGTGGGAGGACGCGCCGCCGCTCTCTCCGCCCCAAATGGCGGTGCAGGCTCGATGCGACGTCGTCATCGTCGGCGCCGGTTACACCGGGCTCAGCGCCGGGCTGACGCTTGCCCGCGCCGGCCGGCAGGTGCAGATCTTCGACCGCCAACGGCCGGGCGAGGGGGCATCGACGCGCAACGGGGGCATCGCCAGCGGCAACCTCCGACCCGGCTACCGACAGATGGTGCGGCGGTTCGGCGCGGAACGTGCCAACGCCATCCAGGCCGAGGCGAAGGCCGCGCGCGAGGACTTGGCCGAGTTCATCAGGCGCGAGGCGATCGACTGCGAGTTCCGGCTCACGGGGCGCTTTACCGGTGCGGCCAAGCCTGGCGACTACGAGCGGCTCGCTCGCGAGGCGGACTTCATCCGCAAGACGCTCGGGATCGAGGCCCATGCCGTCTCGCGCTCCGAGCAGCGCGCCGTGCTGGGGACGGAGTTCTACCACGGCGGCATGGTGCGCAACGACATCGGCGGCCTGCATCCAGCCAAGCTCCACCGCGGCATGCTGGCGCTGGCCGAGAAGGCCGGTGCAATCATCCATTCGGAAACCGCGGTGCACGGCTTCGCCCCGATGCAGGGCGGCTTCGACGTCGAGACAGCCCGCGGCAGGGTCCACGCCGACCACGTCATCGTCGGCACGAACGGCTACACCGACGGCGCCGACCCGTGGCTGCGCCGCCGGCTGGTGCCCGTACGCAGCCGTATCATCGCGACGGCGCCCCTCTCCAACAACCTGATGTCCGAGCTGATGCCGAAGGGCGTCATGTGCTCGGAGACGCGCAAGCTGCACTATTACTATCGGCCTTCGCCCGACGGCGCGCGCATCCTGTTCGGCGGACGCGACGGCACGATAGCCGGCGAGGCGACCTGGCCGACCGACAGCTTGCGCCGCGCGTTGGCCGACATCTTTCCCGTGCTCGACGGCGTCGACATCACCCACAGCTGGTACGGCTATGTCGCCATGAACCGCGACATGATCCCGCGCGTCTTCTCGCGCCACGGCATGCGCTACGCGGCTGGCTACTGCGGCTCGGGCGTCGTTTGGGCGCGCTGGGCCGGACAGAAGGCGGCATGGCAGGTGCTCGGCGACGAGCGCGGCCTCTCAGCGCTCGACTTTCGCCCGCCACCGACGATCCCGCTTTTCAACGGCAAGCCCTGGTTCCTGCCCGCCGTCTACGCCTGGATGACCTTGCAGGATCGGCTGGGTCACAGGCGCCGCCGATAACGTAGCGGCTTGCGTTGGGTCGGCGCTTCGCTTGCCCCGACTTACGCAACAAGCATCCCGGGCCGATCCTCGTCAGTGCTTGGTTTCGCCGACAGGGATCTGGCTGACCGGGTCGGTGTCGCCGGGAACGCGTACAGCTTCCGCGCCGGCGGGGGTGTGCGGAGCCGGCTCCCGCATCTTCTGCTCGAAGCGGCGGTAGCTCACCGGGATGGCAGCGAGATACAGCAGCGTGACCAGCGTCAGCGTGCCGTAGGGGTAGGTGACGAGCAGGGCAACCAGCGCGGCAACGCCGACGAATATCGGCAGCACGAACTCGCGCGAGATCCGCTCGCCCAGGAGCTTGCCCGAGAAGGTGGGGATGGTCGATACCAGCATGGCGGCCATGCCGGCCGTGAAGAGCGCGATCAGCCAGGGCCAGCTGCGCACGTCGAAAAGGCCGAGGCCATCGAGATAGAGCGGCAAGAGCACCGCGATGGCGCCGGCCGGCGCCGGCATGCCGGTGAAGTAGTCCGACTGCCACTTCGGCTTTTCCACCTCGAGCATGGTGTTGAAGCGCGCGAGCCGCAGCCCGGTGGCCAGCGCGAACACCAGCGCTACGATCCAGCCGAAACCGCGGGGCAGGCCGCCGAGCCCCCAAATGAACAGGATCACCGCCGGTGCGACGCCGAAATTCACGAAGTCGGCCAAGCTGTCGAGCTCGGCGCCGAACCTCGATTGCGCTTTGAGAGCGCGCGCCAGGCGCCCGTCGACACCGTCGAGCAGGGCGGCGATGACGACGAGCGCGATGGCCAGCTCGTAACGCAGCTCGATCGCCATGCGGATGGCCGTGAGCCCGGCGCATAGGCTGAGCAGCGTGAAGAAGTTCGGAACCAGCATGCGGACGGGAATCTTGTTGTGGCGAAACAGCAGCCGATGGCGCCGGCGGCGCTCTTCGTCTTCCAGTCTGGGCAGCAGGGGGTCCATGGGCCTTCCTCGTTTCGATGCGTCGCGTGGGCTAGAGCGAGATCGCTCCAGGTGGAAGCACTGGGGCTTCCATCCAGGAACATGAATCTCGCTCTAAGATTCAATAAGTAGAGCAGGATTCACGCTTCAGCCTCACGTTGAATTATAGTCGCAAGTGATTGCATCCGAAGCGATCCTGCTCTACTGCGCGCGGGCCTCGCGCTCCGGCTCCGACGACCTCAGATCGGCGACTACGGTCTCGCCGCCGATCGCGCGCTGGCCCACCGCAACGAGCGCGCCGCGGCCCGCCGGCAGGTAGAGATCCACGCGCGACCCGAAGCGGATCAGGCCCACCCGCTCGCCCACGCCGACGCTATCGCCCTCGTTGACGAACGTGACGATGCGCCGCGCAATCAAGCCGGCGATCTGCACCATCGCGATCTCACTGTCCCTGCCGCTATCGATGACGATGCCGCGCCGCTCGTTCTCGTCGCTGGCCTTGTCGGCGGCGGCGTTGAGAAAGCTGCCCGGCACATAGATCGATCGGATGACGCGGCCCGCCACGGGCGCACGATTGATATGCACGTCGAAAATCGAAAGAAAGATCGAAACACGCAGCCGCTCGGTCTCGCCGAGGCCGAGCTCGGCGGGAGGGCGCACGCGCTCGATGGCGCAGATGCGCCCATCGGCAGGGGCAACCACGAGACCCTCGCGCAGCGGCGTAACCCGGCGAGGGTCGCGGAAGAAATATGCGATCCAGGCGGTTGCCAGCACCGCCAGCCAGGCCAGCGGCGGCCACAGCAGGAACAGGAGCAGGGAGACGCCTGCGCCGATGGCAACGAACTTGATGCCATCATTGTGTATGGGCACGATGCTGTCGGTAATGGTGTCGAACAGGCTATGAGGCTGGGCCACGCGACCTCCCGACGTAACCGGCGCCGCAGCCACCCAGAGCGTGGTTCGACAAGCTCACCACTGGGTCGGAGAATTCGTCGCCGCGCCCGACGCCCTCGTCCTGACTTGGCCGAAGGACGGCCGCGCTTGCATTACAGACCAGTGTCATTGCACGGGCACGGCGACAAACCTGAGGTCGCCCTTGCCGTCCTCCAGGCGTAGCAGCACGGCCTTGCGCCCGGCCTTCTTCACCTTGTCGACGCTCTTGGAGATGTCGTCGAGCGATGTCACCGCCTCTTGCGCAACCTCCACGATCACGTCGCCGACCTTCACGCCTCTCTCGGCGGCCGGGCTCGCCGGGTCGACCTCGAGCACGATCACGCCCTTCATGTCCTTGCCGATGCCGTGCTTGGTGCGCAGCTCGTCGTTGAGGGGGGCGAGCACGAGGCCGATCAGGGAAGAGCGCGAGGCGGCGGGGGGCGCTGCCTTGTCGCGATCCTTGCCTTTGCCCTTGCCCTTCGGCGATTCCTTTGCCGACGCCTTGACGGGCTCGTCCTCCTCCGCCAGCCGACCGACGGCCACCTTCAGGCTGGTGCGCTGGCCTTTGCGCAAGAGCTCGACGTCGACGTCCTTGCCGATCGGCGTCTGTGCGACGAGGCGCGGCAGGCCACGCATCGACGTCACATCCTTGCCGTCGAACTTCAAGATGACGTCGCCGTCCTGGATGCCCGCCTTCGCGGCGGGGCTCTGCGGTGTGACGCTCGCCACCAGCGCGCCGGTGTTCTCCTTGACGCCGTAGGCCTCCGCCAAATCGTCGGTGATGGACTGGATCTTGACCCCGAGCCAGCCGCGGCGCGTCGCGCCGAACTGACGCAGCTGGTCGACGACGATCGTGGCGGTATCGGAGGGCACGGCGAAGCCGATGCCGATCGAGCCGCCGGTGGGCGAGATGATAGCCGTGTTGACGCCGATGACCTCGCCTTCCATGTTGAACAGCGGTCCACCCGAGTTGCCCTTGTTGATGGCCGCGTCCGTCTGCAGGTAGTCGTCGTAGGGCCCCGAGTTGATGTCGCGCTGCTTGGCCGAGATGATGCCGACCGTCACCGAGCCGCCCAGACCGAACGGGTTGCCGATGGCCATCACCCAGTCGCCGACCTTCAGCCGGTCCGAGGAGCCGAACGGCACGGCCGGCAGGGTTTTTTTCGGCGTGACCTTGAGGAGGGCCAAGTCGGTCTTGGTGTCCTTACCCAGGATCTTCTCGACCTTGAGCTTGGTGCCATCGTTGAAGTTCACGATGATCTCATCGGCTCCTTCGATGACGTGATTGTTGGTGACGACGAGACCCTCCTTGCCGTCGACGACGAAGCCGGAGCCGAGCGAGGACACCTTGCGGTCGGCGGGCGATTTGCCGCCCTTGCGGTTGAAGAAATCCTCGAAGAACTCCTCGAATGGCGCTCCCTTCGGGACGCGTGGCAACGGCACGCCCTCCGGTCCCTTCACCGTCTGGCTGGTCGAGATGTTGACCACCGCATCGATCAGCTTCTCGGCGAGCGGGGCAACGCTGGTGGGGCCGTGATGCGTCTGCGAGCCCGCGGGCGCCAACATCAGCAACAACGCCGTCGCGCCAAGGCCCGCACGCCGGCCCAGCCATCGGCTCGCCTGCTGCCTCATCCGGCGCCCCGCCTGCGGCCTCTCGGGGGGCATCTTAAAATGCAGGGGCCCGCTCATGGCCAAGTCTCCTAAGCGCTCTAGAGCAAGATCGTCTCTGAGCGAAGCGCTTTGCTTCGATCATGGAACGTGAATGTTGCTCTCAAGTCTATCATTAGAGCCGGCTTCACGCTTCGGGCGCCACGTTGCAGCTGAGGACAAGTGGTTTCATCCGAAGCGATCCTGCTCTTGTGCAAACTGGACTTTAGGGACGACAACGCGACGCTTGTCAAACGACTCCGCTTCACCCACGCATCAGCCAAACGATCACGAACCCGGCCGCGACTGCCGCGGCGCCGGCGGCACGCAGCGTGTGCTCTGGCATGTGCGCCGCGGCTGCGAGCAGCTTCAGGCCCAGCTGCGGCGCGGCTGCCCACAGCAAACCCTCGATCACCATCACGAGCCCGATCGCAACGACGAGATCGTTCATCGCTTCGGTTGAGCGCCAGCGTTGTTGTTTCCCAGCGGATTGGTGAAGTACTTGAAGAACTCGCTGTCCGGCGCCAGCAGCATACGCGTGTCACCCGGCCTGATGCCTTGCTCGTAGGCCTGCATCGAACGGTAGAAGCCGAAGAAGTCAGGATCGCGGCCGAACGCCTCGGCAAAGATGCGATTGCGTTCTGCATCGCCCTCGCCGCGAGTGCGCTCGCCCTCCCGGGTGGCCTCCGCCTTGATGATGGTGACCTCGCGGTCGGCGGTGGCTCGTATGCGGTTGGCGGCACCTGCTCCCTCGGCGCGGAACTCGGCCGCCTCGCGCTGGCGTTCGGCGCGCATGCGATCGAAGATGTTCTTGGAATTCTGCTCCGGCAGATCCGCGCGCTTGATGCGGACGTCCACCACCTCGAGGCCGAACTCCTTGCCTTCCTCGTTGACCTGCTGAGCGATGCGCTTCATGAGCGCCTCGCGCTTGTCGCGCACGACGTCCTGGAAGGTCGATCCGCCGAGCACCCGGCGCAACGCCGATTCGATGATCGGACCGAGCCGCGAGCGCACCATGCGCTCGTCCCGCACGGATTGATAGAACAGCAGGGGATTGACGATGCGGTAGCGCGCAAAGGCATCGACGACGATGCGCTTCTGGTCGGAGGCGGTCACCTCCTGCGGCGCCGTATCGAGGTCGAGGATGCGCTTGTCGAAGTAGTCGACCGTCTGCACCACCGGGATCTTCCAGTACAGCCCCGGATCGGAGATGATCTTCACCGGCTTGCCGAACTCGAGCACGATGGCCTGCTCGTTCTGGTGCACGATGAACAGCGCGAAATAGGTAGCGGCGGCAACAGCGCCGACGACCACCACGAGGGCGGCAAATAACGCTCGGATCATCAGTTGCTTCCTTCGCGCTTCTTGTTCTGCAGCTGTTCGAGCGGCAAGAAGGGCACCACGCCCTGCCCACCCTTGCTGTCCAGGATGATCTTGTCGGTGCCGCCGAGAACGCGCTCCATGGTCTCGAGATACATGCGCTTGCGCGTCACCTCGGGCGCCTTCTTGTATTCCTCGTACACCTTGAGGAACCGGGCCGTCTGGCCGGTGGCTTCCGCGACGGTCTGCTCCTTGTAGGCGCGCGCGCCCTGCAGGATGCGTTCGGCCTCGCCGCGCGCCTCCGGAACGATGCGGTTGGCGTAGGAGAACGCCTCGTTCTGCAGACGCTGCTGGTCGGCGCGCGCGGCCTGCACGTCGCGGAACGCGTCGATCACCTGGTTCGGCGGGTCGACCTTCTGCAGCTGCACCTGGTCGATGCGCACGCCGGCGCCATAGAAGTCGAGCACGTCCTGCATCAGCTTCTGCACGGCGTGCTCGGTCTTCTGGCGGGCTTCCGTGAGGATCGGCTGGATGTTCGATTGGCCGACGATCTCGCGCATGGCGCTCTCGGCCACTTCCTTCACGGTGATCTCGGGGTTCTGGATGTTGAAGAGGTAATGCTGCGCGTCCCTGATGCGCCAGAACACCACGAAATCGACATCGACGATGTTCTCATCGCCGGTCAGCATCAGGCTCTCCTCCGGCACATCGCGCACCGCTCCGAAGCCGCGCGCGCCCTGGCCCGTGCGCATGCCGACCTCGATGATGTTCTGGCGCGTGACCTTGGGCAGGCGCACCTCCTCGATCGGGTAAGGCAGGCGGAAATGCAAGCCAGGCGGTTCGCTGCGAACCGGCTTGCCGAACTGCATGACGACGCCAAGTTCGTCAGGGCCGACTTTGAACGTGAAGGCGTAGAAAGCGACGATCGCGGCCACCACAACGGCGATCAGGAACATGAACGAGCCCGGCAGGCCAGTGCCGCCTGGCATGACCTGCTTGAGCTTGTCCTGGCTCCGCTTCAGCAGCTCCTCGAGATCCGGCTGGTTGTGAGGACCACCCGAGGGCCCCTGACCCCACGGACCTCCTCCGCCACCCCTGCGGCCGCCCCCACTTTGATTGCTCCAGGGCATGAACTGCGCTCTCCGGTGTTGCCACGCTGGTTACACAAATCGGGCGCTCCGCCCCGGTGGTGCGTCGGGATCAGAGCGTTCTGCAACCCTTGGTTCTGCTAGAGCAGGATCGTTTCGGATTGAACCAACTTTGCCCCGACCGATACGTGGCGGCCGAAGCGTGAATCCTGCTCTACTCCTTGCTTCTAGAGCAAGATTCACGTTTCTGATCGAAGCCCTCGCTTCGATCAGAAACGATCTTGCTCCAGGAAAACCGCCTGCTGTGTTGCTTATAGGGCACCCATAGAGTGCGCGCAAATGCACCTGCGCGATTGGGTTATATGGGGTGTAGAGGCGACCGGCGCCATACGTGGCAGCATCAGCCTTGCCGGTCCAACACAATGAATTCGGCCGAGAATTGGTCGTTTGGCCCGTGTGGCATCGGCTCCCGGGCTGTCTCCCGCCACTGCTGCGGGTCCAGAGCGTGGAAACGGGCGTCGCCCTCGGGCTCGGCATGCACCAAGGTGAGATAAATTCGCTCCGCGCGGGGGAGCGCCACCCGGTAGACCTCCGCCCCGCCGATGACCATCACCTCGTCCACGCCGCGCCCTTCGGCCAGCTCCTGGCCGAGCGCGAGGGCCTGCTCGACCGAGGAGGCAACGTGGACTCCGGGCCGGCTGAAGCCCTCTTGTCGCGTCACGACGATGTTCTCGCGACCATCGAGCGGCTTGCCGATCGAATCATAGGTCTTGCGGCCCATGACGACCGGCTTGCCCAGGGTGAGCTGGCGGAAGCGTCTGAGGTCGGAGGGGAGCCGCCAAGGCAGTTGGCCATTGCGGCCGATGATGCCATTTTCGGCCGCAGCAACCACGAAGGCGATGCGGACCTTGCCGGTCACACCGCCACCTCGGCCTTGATGTGCGGGTGGGGGTCGTAGCCCGACAGGGTGAAGTCCTCGTACTTGAAGTCGAAGATCGAGCGCACGGCGGGATTGATCTCCATCCGCGGCAGGGGTCGCGGCGTGCGGGTTAGCTGCTGGTCGGCTTGCTCGAGGTGGTTCAAATAGAGGTGTGCGTCACCGAAGGTATGGATGAACTCGCCCAGTTCGAGCCTGGCCACCTGCGCCATCATTATGGTGAGCAGCGCATAGCTGGCGATGTTGAACGGCACACCCAGGAACACATCGGCCGAGCGCTGATAGAGCTGGCAGGAGAGGCGCCCCTCCGCGACATAGAACTGGAACAGGCAGTGACAGGGCGCCAGCGCCATGTCCGGGATGTCGGCCGGGTTCCAAGCGGTGACGATCATGCGGCGGCTGTCGGGATTGCTCGCGAGCGTTTCTACCACCTCGCGGATCTGATCGATGCTGCGACCATCCGGCGTCGCCCACGATCGCCATTGCTGCCCATAGACCGGCCCTAGATCGCCGTTCTCGTCGGCCCAGTCGTCCCAGATCGAAACCCCGTGGGCATTCAGGTATTTGGTGTTCGTATCCCCGGCCAGGAACCAGATCAGCTCGTGGATGATGGACTTGAGGTGCACCTTCTTGGTGGTGACGAGCGGAAACCCGTTGGCCAGATCGAAGCGCATCTGGTGCCCGAACACGCTGAACGTGCCGGTGCCCGTGCGGTCCGTCTTGCGCACGCCTTGCGTGCGCACGCGGCGCATGAGGTCTAGATATTGCTCCATACCGCTAACGTAGTGCGATTCTGGAGCAAGTTCAGCAGGGCCAAACTTACGTGGGCAACGGCACATGCCTCAGCACCAGCACAATGAGCGAGTTGTACAGCGCATGACAGAATATGGGCACGCGCAGGCTGCCGGTCCGCCATAACAGCCAGGAAAAGAAGAGACCGATCAGGAACACCTCGACGATGCCGGCCAGTGAATAGCCGGCGTGCAGGGCCGTCCACAGGCCTGTCGTCACCAGCGTGCCGCCCGCAAAGCCCAGCCGCGAGCGCGCCAGCGCCGAGAGCAGGAAGCCGCGGAACAGCAGCTCTTCCGACAGCGGGGCGCCGATGCCCACCACCAGCAGGGCCAAAACCCATTGCTCGCCGAAAAGCTGCACGAACGGGCGCAGGTCGGCGTACATGTCCTGCGGTAGAAAGAAATACTGAACGGCACTCACTGCAATTTGCAGCAGGGCCATCAGCAGCACGGCCTGGAGATAGACGCCGCGCGTGCCGGCGGGCGGCCGCAGGGCCAGCACGTCGCGACTGCGGCCGCCAAGCAGCACGCTCGCCAGGACTGTCAGCACGACGGCAATGGCCTGCCATATGGCAAGGGTGGCCAGCGCGCTCATGTCCTGGCGCCATATCCCGCGGCTCGACCCGCCGGAGGGGCCGCCGACGATTTCGGTGCCCAGCACGACGACGGCTGCAAGGACACTCACACCGACGATGGCCACGGTTGCCAGTAAGGCGGCAACGGGCGACCACGGCGTTCGCGGCTCATAGGCGGGCGGGCCCGTGAGCAGCGCGGCTTGTACAACTGTTTGATCTTCCACGGGATCCTGCCGATTGCCCGCCACTGCATGTATGCACAGCGTACCCGCTTGCGGGCCTCAGGTAGCTTTCAATTGACGCCGCAGTCGCCTATATTAGGAGTGCCGGATTCGTCCGGCTATGGCGATAAATGGACATCGCAATAAGCCCATCGGACCCGGGGGCAGTACCCGGCGCCTCCACCCCAGGGGTCAGAGACCTGACCCCTGCGGCGGGGGCGAACTAGGATCGACGAGGGTGTAAAGGGTGCTCTTTTGCCCGGCATGATACCGCCGTTATCGGGTCAATCAGAATAGTTGCCAATGACAACTATGCTGAGGCTGCTCTCGCTGCGTAACGCGGCGCGAAAAGCCTGAACTTGAAGTCCTGACGTCTAGCCGCGTCAGGCGCGGTTTCGGAGGGCACCGGGCAACAGAAGCCCTCCACTTCCTTGCGCCACGGTCCACCCCGTGGTCTCTTGTTGGGCATGACTGCCGAGCGGGAAATCGATTACGAGGCGTTGGCGCAGAGCGCGATGCGCGGCATCGTGCGTACTGTGCTTGCGCGCGTCGCCAAGTCCGGGCTGCCGGGCGAGCACCATTTCTACATCGCCTTCAAGACGGGCGCGCCGGGGGTGGTGCTGTCCAAGCGGCTGAAGGAGCGATACCCCGAGGAAATGACCGTCGTCCTCCAGCACCGGTTCTGGGACCTGCTGGTCAATGACGTGCGTTTCGAGGTGAAGCTGACATTCGACAGCATTCCCGAGCGGCTCGTGGTTCCCTTCGCTGCCATCAAGGTGTTCTTCGATCCGAGCGTGCCATACGGCCTGCAGTTCGACGAGGGCGAGGGCGAGGGCGCAGGCCCACTTCACCTCTCCGCGGTGCAGGGCGAGACCCCGCATGCCGATGCCGGTGCCGGCGAGCCGCTCAAGGCGTCCACCAATTCCGAGGGGAGCCGTGCGGAGAAGAAGCCGCGCGCTGCGCGCCGGCCGCAATCGGAGAAGAGCCCGGAGCGTCCCGCGGCCGCCGACAAGGCGCTGGCCAAACATCCCGCGGTCAAGTCCAGCGAGCCCGGCCCGCCGGCCGGTCCCAAGGTCGTCAGCATCGACGCCTTCCGCAAGAAATGATTGACTGTCATCCCGGGCCTTGTGCCCGGGATCCAGTCTGCCACGGCCTCCGGACATCTTGAGGACTCGTGGTTGGCTGGATCCCGGTGACAAGCACCGGGATGACAACGTTGGGGGATCGGCATGAGGCCGGGTGCCATCGAGCGACTTGCGGTGCTGGCCAACGAGGATGCGTGGCTCGTGCACCGGGGCCGCCATCTCGACACGACCTTCCTGCTGGGCATCGGCGACGCCGACTATCTCGTGCGCATCCACCGCGGACGCGTGGAGGCCGTCGACAAGGGGCCCTTCGTCCAAGCGCGCTGGACCTTCGCGCTCAGGGCGTCGCCGGAGGCCTGGGACACCTTCTGGCGGCCGCTGCCGCCGCCCGGCGGGCACGACCTGATCGCCATGATCAAGACCAAGGCGCTGCGGCTCGACGGCGACCAATATCCCTTCATGGCCAACCTGCGCTACTTCAAGGACCTGCTGGCGCTGCCGCGCGCAACCGCCGGAAAGACGGCGGGAGGCGCACGATGACCGCTCGGCAACCCGCATTCGATCCCGCCGTCGGACGCTATCTGCGGCTCGACATTGCCGGCAAGCCGCACCGCATCTATGTCGAGCAGGCCGGCGAAGGCATCCCGCTCGTGTGCCTGCACACGGCCGGCTCCGACGGCCGGCAGTATCGCGGCCTGCTCAACGACCCCGAGACGCTCGCGCGCTTCCGCGTCATCGCCTTCGACCTGCCGTGGCACGGCAAGTCCTCGCCCCCGGCCGACTGGCAGAAGGCCGAGTACAAGCTCACCTCGCGCACCTACGTTGACACCATCATGGCCGTGATCGACGCGCTCGGCCTCGACAAGCCTGTCGTGATGGGCTGCTCGATCGGCGGACGCATCGTGCTGCACCTGGCACTCGAGCACGCGGCGCGCTTCCGCGCCCTGATCGGCCTGGAATCCGGCGCCCACGCCGAGCCCTACTACGACCTCGATTGGCTGCATCGCCCGGACGTGCACGGCGGCGAGATGTGCGGCGCCATGATCTCCGGCCTCATTGCCCCGACCGCACCGGAAGCCGACCGCTGGGAGACGATCTGGCACTACATGCAGGGCGGCCCCGGTGTGTTCAAAGGCGACCTGCATTTCTACACGGTCGACGGCGACGTGCGCGGCCGCGTGGCCGAGATCGACACCGGCAAATACCCGCTCTACCTGCTGACCGGCGAATACGACTACTCCGCCACGCCGCAGATCACGTGCGAGCTTGCCGCCCGCATCAAGGGCGCCGAGGCCACCATCATGGAAGGCCTCGGCCATTTCCCCATGAGCGAGGACCCGGCCCGCTTCCTCGCCTACCTGCGGCCCGTGCTCGCTGACATTCTCAAACGCGGCTCGAATTCATGACACCCATCGGTCTCTTCAAGGGCGAGCATGCGCTCGTCACGGGCTCGGCCTCCAACATCGGCCGGGCAATCGCGCTGGCGCTGGCCCGAGAGGGGGCGACCGTGCGCTGCGTCGACGTCGATCCGGCGCGCAACGAAACGGTCGCCGCGGAGATCGTCAAATCAGGAGGATCGGCGCAAGCCGTGACCGCCGATCTCGCCACCACCGACGGCTGGCGCGCGGCGCTGCCACCAGAAGCCAAACCCATCACGCTGTTCGTGCACTCGGCCTCGCCGCAGCGACGCGAGGTCGACACCCCGCTAGCCGTCTCGGAGGCGACCTGGGATGGCATGGTCAACACCAACGTACGCTCGGGCTTCTTCATCGCCCGCGAGCTGGGGAAGCGCATGCAGGCGATCGTCAAGGGCGGTGGCATCAAGGGCCGCATGCTCTTTATCACCTCGCTGCACGCCGAGACGCCGCGCAACATTGCCCACTACTCGGCCTCCAAGGCCGGGCAGACGATGGTGGTGAAGGAGCTGGCCCGCGCGCTCGGGCCATCAGGTATCCGCGTCAATGCGCTGGCGCCGGGCGCCGTGCCGGGCGGCGGCTTCAACGCCGCGGCCTTCAAGTTCGACGGCAAGATCCCGCTCGGGCGTCTCGGCACGGCGCAGGACATGGCCAACATGGCGCTGGCGCTGCTGTCGGACCGGTTCTCCGGCTACGTCACCGGCACCACCGTCGCCGTCGACGGCGGCATCGCCCTCTACAACTGGATTCCTCTGCCGAGCGAATAGCCGACGTTCGCGACGGAAGCCCGAGAGGCTTCCATTAGGGGCGGAAGCTGCTTGCCCGCTCCGATCGCTATAGCTCCTGGCGCACGGATTCGAGTGTGGCACGTCATGTCGAAGACAATGCTTCCAGCCCTCGGCGATCCCCCAAAACTGCTCTCGACGACGCCGGTTGCGCCTAGCGGGCTCCGCCAGTATAACCCGGCCAAATTCCGGCCTGCCCCCGCCTTTCAGGGGAGGGACCGTATTCCCATCAGGAGATCAGCCCCATGGCTCAGCAGATCAGCGAGATCAAGGCGGTCGCGCGCCCACGTTCCGGCAAGGGCGGAGCCCGCGCCGTGCGGCGCGAGGGCCGTGTGCCGGGCGTCGTCTACGGCGACAGGCGCGATGTCGAGAACATCACCCTCGACCACCGCGAGCTCACCATCCTGATCAGTCGCGGCAAGTTCCTGTCCACCATCATCGACCTCAACGTCGACGGCACCAAATACAAGGTGATCCCTCGCGAGGTCCAGCTCGACCCCGTCAAGGACCAGCCTCTGCACGTCGACTTCCAGCGGGTGGGGCTAGGCGCGCGCATCCGCGTCAACGTGCCGGTGCGGTTCATCAACGAGGGCCTGTCGCCGGGCCTGAAGCGCGGCGGCGTGCTGAACATCGTGCGGCACGAGGTGGAGGTCACCTGCCCGGCCGATGCTATCCCTGAGTACTTCGAGTTCAACCTCGAGGGGCTCGAGATCGGCCGCTCGGTGCACATCTCTGCCGTCAAGATGCCGGAGGGGGTCAAGCCCACCATCCTCAACCGCGACTTCACGGTGGCCACGGTCGCTGGCCACAAGATCGAGGAGGAGCCCACGACGGGCGCCGAGGTTGCAGCCGTGGAGGGTGCCGTGCCTGTCGAAGGGGAGGAGGGCGCTCCTGCCGCCGAGGCCGCCGACGGCAAGGCGCCGGCTGGCAAGGAGGCCGCGGGCGCCAAGGCTCCCGCCGGCAAGGAAGCCGCAGCGGCCAAACCGGCCGCGGCCAAGCCTGCTGCCGATCGGGGAAAGAAATAGGCGCCGTGGTAGGCTCGCAAGCCCCGCTGCGGACGTAGCCCCATGAAGCTCTTGGTCGGTCTCGGCAACCCGGGCAGCGAGTATGCCCGGCAGCGCCACAACGTCGGCTTCATGGCGGTCGAGCGCATCGCCGAGCGGCATGGACTGAGCCCGTGGAAGAAGCGCTTCCATGGCCTCACCTGCGAGGGTGCCATCGCGGGCAAGCGCGTGGTGCTTTTGAAGCCGCAGACCTTCATGAACGACAGCGGCCGCTCGGTCGGCGAGGCATGCCGCTATCTCAAGATTGCGGAAGGCGACATCTACGTCTTCCACGACGAGCTCGACCTGGCGCCGGCCAAACTCAAGGTGAAGACCGGGGGCGGCAACGCCGGGCACAATGGCTTGCGCTCCATCTCGGCGCACCTCGGCAACGAATTTGCCCGCGTGCGCATCGGCATCGGCCATCCGGGCTCCAAGGAGCAGGTCCTACGCCACGTGCTGCATGACTTCGCAAAGGCCGATGCGGTTTGGCTCGAGCCGCTGCTCGATGCGATCGCCGATGCGGCACCGCGGCTCGCTGCCGGCGACGACGCGCGCTTCCTCACCGACGTGGCGCGTACGCTGAAGGCCGGCGAGGCGGCGCCCAAGCTTGCCGCGCCGCGCCGCGAGCCCGAGACGGTCGCCGCACCTGCACCGTCCGTCCGCCACCCCGCCGGCGAGCGCCAGAACAAGCGCGTCAGTGCGCTGGCCGAGAACCTCAAGCGATGGCTGAAGGGCCGCAGCCGAGAGACCTGATCCATGGGCTTCAAATGCGGCATCGTGGGCCTGCCCAACGTCGGCAAGTCCACCCTCTTCAACGCGCTCACGCAGACCGCGGCGGCCGAAGCTGCCAACTATCCCTTCTGCACCATCGAGCCCAACATCGGCGACGTCGGCGTACCCGATGAGCGCCTCGATACGCTGGCCCGCATCGGCAAGTCGGCCGCCACCATTCCCACGCGACTCACCTTCGTCGACATCGCCGGCCTGGTGCGCGGCGCCTCCAAGGGCGAGGGGCTCGGCAACCAGTTCCTGGCCCACATCCGCGAGGTCGACGCGGTGGCCTACGTGCTGCGCTGCTTCGAGGACTCCGACGTCGCCCACGTCGAGGGCCGCATCGATCCGCTCGCCGACGCCGAGACGGTCGAGACCGAGCTGATGCTGGCTGACCTCGACAGCCTGGAGCGCCGGCGCGAGCCGCTCGCCAAGAGGGCGCAGGTCGGCGAGAAGGAGGCGAAGGTTCAGCTCGCCCTGATCGACAAGGCGCTCGAGCTCTTACGCGCGGGCAAGCCGGCGCGCTTCGCCAAGCTCGCAGCGGAGGAGCAGCCGGGCTACCGCGCGCTGCAGCTCCTCACCGCCAAGCCCGTCGTGTACGTGTGCAACGTGGACGAGGCGTCGGCCGCCACCGGCAGCGCCATGTCGAAGAAAATCGAGGACAAGGCGCGCGCGGAGGGGGCCGGCTGCGTCGTCATCTCGGCCAAGATCGAGGCCGAGTTCGCCGGCCTGGCGCCGCAAGATCGCAACGCCTTCCTGCACGATCTGGGCCTTCAGGAGGCCGGCCTCAACCGGCTGATCCGCGAGGGCTACCGCGTGCTCGGTCTGATCACCTTTTTCACGGTCGGCCCCAAGGAGGCGCGCGCCTGGACCGTCACGCGCGGCACCAAGGCGCCGAAGGCGGCCGGCGCCATTCACACCGACTTCGAGAAGGGCTTCATCCGCGCCGAGACCATCACCTACGATGATTTCGCCACCCTCGGCGGCGAGCTGCCCGCCAAGGAGGCCGGCAAGATGCGCCTGGAAGGCAAGGAATACGTCGTCAAGGACGGCGACGTCATGCACTTCCGCTTTGCGAATTGAGGGGCGCGCCGTGGCCGGCGGCGGTTGCCGGCAATTGCCGGAACTTTCCGCTCCACGCTTCTCGATGTCACGACGCCGTAGGTCCGCCGCCACAGTCGCGCTGCTGACGGCAGGAGGCTTGGCGATGCGCGCGATCGTTCTGCGGATCTTGGCACTGTTCGGCGCCGTCGCGCTGTCGTGCGCGGCGTGGGTGATGACTCCGGCCGAGTATGCGCTGATCGCGCCGCTGCTGCCGCAGCAGGACGGCGAGTCCGTCTGCCTGACCGGCAGCTTCACGAGTCAGGTCATGAACGTCGAGGACTGGTCGAAGGCGAAGATGGAGCCGACCAAGCATCTCTCGCCCGACGGCAAGCCCTATATGCGCCCGGTACCGCCCGTCATGAAGGACAAGTCCGTGCGCGCCTTCACGCTGCAGCTCGTCTACGACACCCGCACGTCCGACTACGACTGGATCTACAATTTCCGTCTCGCCGCCGACGTGGAGGGCGTCGGCACCATGTTCGCGGCCGGCGAATGTCCCTGGTACGCGAAAGACAAGGTGTGGGGCTGGGACAAGCGCCAGATCACCGGCAACACCACGGATCTCTACTGCTACATCGATTGCGACGGCGGCGGCTTCAGCCTCGACCGTGCGCCCGCAACACCTGCGCTCCTGATGTCGTTCGACCCTAGTATCGGCCTCAAGATGAAAGGTGGTTGCGGCGGCGGCGGAATCTATCGCATCAAGCCTGCCACCTCCGGAGTGACCTTCCGCCTGCAGACCGCCAGCGCCGAGACGTGCCGGCCGCTGGAGGAATGGGCCAGCCGCTGAGATTGTCATCCCGGTGCTTGTCACCGGGATCCAGCTATCCTCAAACGCTGGAGCTAGTTGATGGATGGATCCCGGGCACAAGGCCCGGGATGACAGCGAGGAATTTCGCGTCCTGCGCCCCGCACAAGCCACAGACATACCGTCGTGGTACCGAACCCCGCTGGGGCGATGGTGTAAGCGTCGAGGGAAGCATGCAACGTCGATTGCCCCGCGTTCCGGCTCGTCCCGAGCCGGCGATTGCCCGCACGGATAGCGCCGCCCGCATCTGGGCACCGCTGGCGCGCTTCATCGAGGCCGAGGCGCGGATCGGGGACTTGGCCGAGCGCCGCCCCGCCACGCACGCGCTCTACGAGTTCGTTCGCTTCGGCATCAAGCAGGGCTGGGCGTGCCTGTTCGGTGCGCTCCTGCTTGCCTTGCTGATCGGCACCCACCTCTTCTACCCGAAGGGCGCCTGGCTCGCCCGCTACGACTTCCTCGTCCTCGCCGCCGTTGCAATCCAGGTGGCCATGCTGGCCTTTCACCTCGAGACATGGGAGGAGGCGCGGGTGATTTTCGTCTTCCACGTGGTCGGCACGGCGATGGAGATCTTCAAGACCGCCGTTGGATCATGGCTCTATCCCGAGCCGTCGCTGGTGCGCATCGGTGGTGTGCCGCTGTTCTCCGGGTTCATGTATGCGGCCATCGGCTCCTACATCGCGCGCTGCTGGCGGCTGTTCGATTTCCGCTTCACGCGGCACCCCCCGCTGTGGGCACTCTCGCTGCTGGCGATCGCCATCTACATCAACTTCTTCACCCATCACTACCTGCCCGACGCGCGGCCGGCACTGTTCGCCTTGGCGGCGCTGCTGTTCGGGCGCTGCTGGATCCATTTCAAGGTCTGGCGCGTGCACCGGCGCATGCCGCTGCTGCTGGGCTTCGGGCTGGTCGCGGTCTTCATCTGGCTGGCGGAGAACATCGGCACGTTCACGGCGGCCTGGATGTACCCCAGCCAAAGGCTCGGCTGGTCGCTGGTATCGCTGGGCAAGCTCGGCGCGTGGTTCCTGCTGATGATCGTCAGCTACGCGCTCGTCGCTTTGCTGAACCGGCCTGAGGAGTACGAGGGGAGGCCGGACGAAAAAAAGGGCGGCCTGAGCCGCCCTTCGCTTGCGCCGTCTGCCGTCGGTTCAGTAGAGCAGGTTCTCGCCCACGACCTTCCAGCGGCCGCCTTCCACCTTGGCGAGGAAGCTCGCCGTCGTACCCTGGCGCCGATCGGCTCCGTAGCTGACTGCCGGACCGGGGAACATCGGCTTGTAGTCCTTCACGCCTTCCAGGGCGGCGACGAACTTTGCCCGTGTCAGGTCCTTGCCGGACGTCTCCAGCGCCTTCACGACGATGTCGCCGACCACGTAGCCGTACTGCGCGGCGGTGTTGGGATCCTGGTTGGTCCTCGACTTGTACTTCGCAGCCCAAGCCTTGATCGGTTCCGGCGAGCTATCCGCGTACGCGTATGGCAAGCCGGTGGCGGAATAGAAGCCCTCCATGATGCCGCCGGGGGCCGCTGCCACGATCGGGTCATAGGAGGCGGCCTGGCCGACGAAGGTCACGTCGGTCCAGCCGAGCTTCTTGGCGGTGCCGACCGACTGGATGCTGTCGCGGATGATCGAGCCCAAGACGACGAGGTCGCAACCCGCCGACTTGAGCTTGGTGATGGGCGCAACGAACTCGGTATCCGCCGGGCCGTAGGAGGCCTCCGCTACCAACTCGAGCTTCAGGGCCTTGACCTGGTCGCGCACGCCGTCCCGGATCTCGTGACCGAAGTCCGTTTCCTGGTACATCGCGCACACCTTCTTCTTGCCCTCCTTCTCGACGAAGTGCTTCGTCACCGAGCGCACCTGGTCGTAGTAGGTCGAGAAGGCCGCGAACTTGAGCTTGTGGAACGGCTCGGCCATGGAGCGCGCCGCCGTGAACGGCATGAGGTTCGGCACGCCCTTGCCCAGTTGCTCACCCAGCACGGCGTTGTTCTGCGGCGTACCCAGCGCACCCACCATGGCGAAGATCTTGTCGTTGTTGATGAGCTTGTTGGCGGCCTGCACCGCGCGCGGCACCTGGTATTGGTGGTCCTCGACGATGAACTTGATCTTGCGCCCGTTGATGCCCTTCTCGTTGGCTTCCTCGAAACGCATGCGCATGCCTTCCGTGGAGCCGATGCCCCAGGCGCTCACCGGCCCGCTCAAGGCCGTGTGGCTGCCGAGCAGGATCTCACTATCGGTGACGCCGTCCTCGGCCGAGGCCGAGAGTGCGAGCGCGCCGGCAAATAGAGCGCCTAATGCCAGCCTGGACAGTTTCCTCATCTTGCGTTCCTCCTCCTTGGATCTTCTCTCGCAAACTAGGGGGTCAGGCCCCTCGCCGCAACGTCGCAAGCAAACCGCCATCGGCGTGGCGAGGGGTCTGACCCCCTATGCCGCATACATGTCCTTGATCAGCTCGCCGTATTTCTGCTCCACCAGGCTGCGCTTGAGTTTCATAGTGGGGGTCAGCTCTTCGTCTTCGGCGGTCAGCAGCTGGTCGATCAGGCGGAATTTCTTGACAGTCTCGACGCGTGCGAACTTCTTGTTGGCGGCCTCCACCTCCCTGCCGATCAGCTCCTGCACCTCGGGTGCCCGGCACAGGCTCGCGTAGTTCGTGAAGGGCACGTTCTTGTCCTGCGCGAACTTCACCACGTTGTCGTGGTCGATCATGATGAGGCAGGTGAGATAGTTGCGCTTGTCGCCGATCACCACGGCGTCCGAGATGTAGGGCGAGAACTTGAGCTGGTTCTCGATTTCGCTGGGCGTGATGTTCTTGCCGCCGGCGGTGATGATGATGTCCTTCATGCGGTCGGTGATGCGCACGAAGCCCTGATTGTCAATGACGCCCACGTCGCCGGTGTGGAGCCAGCCGTCCCGCAGCGCCTCTGCCGTCTTCTCGGGCTTGTTGAGGTAGCCTTTGAAGATGTGAGGTCCTCGCAGCAGGATCTCGCCCTGCGGGGAAAGCTTGAGCTCGGTGCCCGGCGCCGTCTGGCCGATGGTGCCGACCTTGAGGTGGCCAGGGTAATTGGAGGTGGCCAGCCCGGCGTTTTCGGTCTGCCCATAGAGCTCGTACATCTTGACGCCCATCGCCCAGTACCAGGCGATCAGGTCGGGCGAGATTGGCGCCGCGCCTGTGACCGCCCAGCGGATGCGGTCGAGCCCGAGCAGCACGCGGATGTTCCTCAGCACGAGCCGATTGGCGATGGCGCGGGCGAATGCCAAGGCTGCCGGCACGGGCTTGCCCTCGACCTCGTAGGTGCTTGCCTTGTAGCCGATCGCGATCGCCCACTTGTAGGCGAGCCGGCCGAGCGCGGTGCCTTCCTTGATCTGGATGGTGACGGCCGAATAGAGCTTCTCCCACACGCGCGGCACGGCGAGGAAGATGTGCGGCGCCACCTCGCGCAGGTTCTGCGGCACGGTGTCGGGCGCTTCGGCGAAATTGACGATGTGCATCGCCGCGATGTGATTGTAGCAGCCGCCGAAGCGCTCGGCGACGTGGCAGAGCGGCAGGAAGTTCAGCGCCTCGTCGGACTCCCCCAGCGGCAGGCCGATGCGCTTGAAGGCTCCCACCTGGAAGATGATGTTGCGGTGGGAGAGCATCGCGCCCTTCGACGGGCCCGTGGTGCCCGAGGTGTAGACGATGATCGCCACGTCGCCCGCCTGCGGTGTGGCAATGCGGGCCTCCCACTCGCCCGGGTGTTTTTCCGCGTGTGCCCTGCCAAGTGCGGTGAGCTCATCGAGCGACATCACTTGGCGGTCGGAGAAGGTGCGCAGGCCCTCCATGTCGAAGACGATGATCTTCCGCAAGCCCGGAGTGCGCTCGCGCACGGCCAGGATCTTGTCGAGCTGCTCCTCGTCCTCCACGAACAGGTACTTGGCGTCGCAGTCGTTGACGAGATACTCGAGCTGCGCCGGCGAATCCGTGGGATAGATACCGGTGGAGACCCCGGCGGCGCACAGCACGCCCAGATCGCAGAACAGCCACTCCTTGTTGTTCTCCGACAAGATGGCGGCGCTCTCTCCCGGCTGCAGCCCGAGCGCGATGAGGCCCGAGCCGATGGCCTTGGACGCCTCGCCGTACTGCCCCCACGTGTAAGCCTTCCAGATGCCGCGGTCCTTCTCGCGCATGGCGATCTTGTCGGGCTTGGTGGTCACCCGATGCCAGAACAGGCCCGGCACCGTGGTGTGGCCGTCGAGCGCAATCGGCTGAGCTTCCAATGTGTCCATAGCTGCCGTCCCGTCGTTCTGCCAGCGACCCAAACCAAAGCAAACCGTCGTCATCCCGGCACTCGTTGCCGGGATCCATCCATCAGATCGCTCCGGAGATTGCGGATGGCTGGATCCCGGTGACAAGCACCGGGATGACACGAACTGGATATTTCCACGTCACAGCCCTATCTCCACCGTTTCGTACGCTTCCAGCGCTTCTTGCCGCGCACTGCCGTTTCCTTGTGACCCAGATAGAACTCGCGCACGTCCTCGTTCTCGACCAGCTTCTCGCAGGCGCCCTCGAGCACGATGCGCCCGACCTCCAGCACATAGCCATAATGCGCTGTCTTCAGCGCCATGTTGGCATTCTGCTCGACCAGCAGCATGGTCACCTTCTGCTCCTGGTTGAGGCGGCGGATGATGCCGAAGATCTCCTTGACCAGGATGGGGGACAAGCCCAGCGACGGCTCGTCGAGCAACATCAGCTTCGGCCGCGCCATCAGCGCCCGGCCGATCGCCAGCATCTGCTGCTGGCCGCCGGACAGGTAACCCGCCTGGGACGACTGGCGCTCGCGCAGCACCGGAAAATAGCCGTAGACGATGTCGAGGTCGCGCTCGATGCCGCCCCGGTCATGGCGCGAATAGGCGCCCATCATCAGATTGCCCTTGACGGTCATGAAGGGAAAGATCTCGCGCCCTTCGGGCACGTGAGCGATGCCCTGCCGCGCCACCCAATCCGGCTCGCGGCCCGTGACGCTGCGGCCGGCGAACGAGATCGTGCCCTTCTGCGCTTCCATGGCCCCGCACACCGACTTCAGCACGGTGGTCTTGCCGGCCCCGTTGGCGCCCAGAATGGTGACGATCTGGCCCTCGGTCACGTCGAAGCTCACCCCCCGGATAGCCGTGATCGGCCCATAATAGGTCTCCAGATTGCGCACGCTGAGCAGCGGCTCGCTCATTCGGCGTCTCCGCTGCACTTCACCTCTCCCCTCTGGGGAGAGGATGTGAGGCCATGACTTACGGCCACGCGCACTGTACCGCCGGCGAGCGCAACCTCGAAAGCGCGGTCGTAAGTCATTTGGCCGAACTGGTGAGGGGGAACTTCTCTTCTCATGGAAGTGAAGGCCCCCTCATCCGCCCTTCGGGCACCTTCTCCCCAAGGGGGGAAGGGACCCAGCCGATCGCAATGGAGATTCCTCGAAACGCGAGACGCGCAGCCGGCGGTGGATCGGAGAGACCGGCTCATTCAGCCTCTCCCCCGAGATAAGCTTCGATCACGGCGGGGTTGGACTGCACCTCTTGCGGGCTGCCGAGCGCCAGGGTGCGCCCGTTGTTGAGCGCCAGCACGCGGTCGGAGACAGCGGAGACGAGCGACATGTCGTGCTCGATCATGATCACGGTGACGCCGAGGTCGTTCTTGATGTCCTCGATCCAGTAAGCCACTTCCTCTGTCTCTTCCGTGTTGAGACCGGAGGCCGGCTCGTCGAGCAGCAGCAGCTTGGGCTCCGCGCATAGCGCGCGCGCCAGCTCCACCACCTTGCGGACCCCGTAGGGCAAGCCCGAGATGCGCTGGTCGCGGTAGTTGGCGAGGTTGAGGAAGTCGATGATCTCCTCCACGGCATCCCGGTGGCGCAGCTCCTCGCGCTTGACGGCCGGCGTGAACAGCATCTCGGCAAGGGTGTTGGGTCGCGAGCGGCAGTGCCGGCCGATCAGCAGGTTCTCCAGCACCGTGGCGTGCTCGAACAGCTCGATGTTCTGGAAGGTGCGCGCGATGCCCCGGCCGGCGATGGTGTGGGGGGCCACGCGCGTGATGTCCTCGCCGGCAAACATCAGCCGGCCGCCGGTCGGCTCGTAGATGCGGCTGATGAGGTTGAAGATGGTGCTCTTGCCGGCGCCGTTGGGGCCGACGATGGCGAAGATCTCGCCCTCCTTCACGTCGAAGCTCACTCCGTCCACCGCCCTGATGCCGCCGAAGGCGATAGAGATGTTGTCGGCTTCGAACAGGGGCGACGTGCGCGCGGCGCCCGGCGCTGGGGCCGATGCCGTGCGTAAGGCCGCGCTTTCTTGCGCGATGACGCTCATTGGACGTGCTCCACTCGCGATCGCCCAGCCTTGTCATCCCGGGCTTCATGCCCGGGATCCATCATGCCGCATCCTCCCGCGGTTGCCGATGGCCGAATCCCGGGGACAAACCCCGGGATGACAACGTCGGTGGTGTCAGCGAGGCTCACCGCACGCGCTCCGTCTTGAGGTAGGATCGCTGACGCTTGAAGGTCGACCGCCGGTAGAGCGGGAAGAAGTCGAAGTAGGCCTTGATCTTCAGCCAGCGGCCGTAAATCCCCATGGGCTCGAACAGCACGATCAGGATCATCACCAGGCCGAACAGGCCCGGCTCCAGGCCCGGCGTCCTGGAGATCGCACCCGGCAGGTAGTCCCGCATGAGGGCGATGGCTTGCGGCAGCCCGCCGACGAAGATGGCACCGTAAATGGCTCCGTGGATCGAGCCGAGGCCGCCGACCACGACCATCAGCAAGAGCTGGATCGACAGCAGGATGTTGAAGGCGTCGGGCGAGATGAATTTCAGCTTGTGCCCCAGCAGCGCGCCGGCGAGCCCGGTGATGCCCGCCGACAGCGCGAAGGCGATGGTCTTGTAGCGCACGAGGTTGACGCCGAGGCTCTGGGCCGAGATCTCCGAGTCGCGGATGGCCACCATTGCCCGGCCAGTGGGCGAGCGTGTGAGGTTGACCGCGCCGAGCACCACCACGATCAGCACGGCGAGACACAAATAGTAGAACTCCCAGGCTTGGCTCAGCGGGTGGCCGAGGATGTCGGGCGGCGGCACGGGCATGCCCTGGAAGCCGCGCGTCACGCTTTCCCAGCGCACCACGATCTCTTTCCAGCACAGTGGGATCCGAAGCTTGGAATTCACGTGACTTGAAGTCGCGG
>JADMIO011711090.1_pt1 | contig 96762 bp, 73 predicted proteins | sample 8958161 | NCBI WGS metagenome assembly JADMIO01 (sample SAMN16585339, study PRJNA669376) | soil metagenome | isolation source: Crop rotation soil | place: USA: Cullars Rotation, Alabama | collected 2011
CGCGACAACTTGTCCACGTGGAATTCTAAGCTTAGGATCCCAATGTGCTGGAAAGAAGTCGGCGGGAATCTCCTGATCGAACTGGCGCAGCGCCGCCCAGTAGCGAAAGCCGCGTGTCGGTGTCGCCCCGGTGTTCTGCCACACGACCTGAAACACCCAGCCGTGCAGAAACTGCTTGTCGTCCTTCACGGGCCCCTGGAGAAACTCCTTCACCGTGACGTACGGACGCAACTGTCGCGCTGACTGGTCCTGCATGACGCTCGCGGATTTCTCGGCAGCGTCCGCGCTGCGCTTCGCAGCTTCCGCGGCGCGCTCGCTCGCTTCGACCGAGCGCCTGACGACCTCGGCCTGGCTCTGCGAAGTCGACGCGAGCCGTGCTACTGCGCTGGAGAGGCGCCAGGCGAAGAGCGCGACGATCAGCGTGAAAAGCGCGATCAGGATATCGGTGAGCGTTGGACTGAACAGCCTGTCGACCCGGTGATCCGCTACCGGCTCGCTCGGGGGCGGCAACGCCTGCGCGGTGGAGGTCGCCGGGACGGCTTTTGCAGGAGCACTTGCCGGCACTGCCGTGCTTGCTGGCGGCACTGCCGCGGGCTCCGGCACCGGCACGCTCTTGGGCGGATCGTCTTTCCTGGGCTCGGTCGGCACCGGCGGCGCTACTGCCGCGGGGGCCGGGGGAGTCGCCGGCGGGGGCGCGTTCAGAAGCTCGGGGGCAGCTTGCTTTGCCGGCGCCGGGGCCGGCGTCGCGGCACTCGCGCAGAGGGAGGACAACAGGCACAGACTGAACGTGACGCGGGCTGCGTAAGACTTCAAGATTTCTCCAAAGCGATGCATCGCGTTCGATGCGCTACGAGTTGCTGTCTCACCACCGCGGCCCCTTCGAGCGCCTTGCTGGCGCGAGCCTCAGGGCGAACGGCTATGAGACAGACCCAACACTCCGACTCACACCCACCACTACCATTTACCACGCACATCCAACCAGCACTGAACACTCAGCACTCAACACTCAACACTCAACACTCAACACTGCACTCAATCCGCCGGCATCCCTTTGCGAAGCAAGTCGCGTGCGATGAACCACCGGTGTACTTCGCTCGGGCCCTCGTAGATTCGCCACGAGCGGCATGCACGCGCCATATATTCGAGCGGCATGTCCTTGGTGAGGCCCATCCCCCCGAAGAGCTGGATCGCGCGATCGACGACGCGCGCCACCATCTCGCTGCCCTGCAGCTTGACCATCGCCGCGTCCCGCCGCCAGTCCTGCCCGCCCTGGTCGATCTTCCACGCGAGACGCCAGGTGATCCAGCGCACCATCTCCATCTCCTGGAAGCTGTCGGCGATCCACCACTGCACCTGCTGGCGGTCCGCGAGCGGGGCGCCGAACGTCTTGCGCTCGTTCGCCTGCGGAATCATGAGCTCCATGCAGCGGCGAGCGTACCCCAGCGCGCGGCACGCGATCTCCATGCGCCGCACCCCGAGCCGGCCCTGCATCGGCGCGAAGCCGTTGCCGATCTCGCCGAGTACCTGTTCTTCGCCCACTTCGACGTTGTCGAAGAAGACCGCGTACGGCGAATGCTCGCCCATCGTGTTGAAAACCGACGGGATCGAGAGGCCCTTGGTACCCTGGTCGACGATGAACGCCGTGATGCCCCCGCGCGAGCCTTTCTTCGGATCGGTCACGGCCATCGCAATGATGAAGTCCGCTTTGCGCGCGCCACTGATGAAGATCTTCTGGCCGTTCAGAACCCACTTGCCATTCTTGAACTCGGCGCGCATCTGCATGTTCGCCGGGTCCGAGCCCGCGGCCGGCTCGGTGATCGCGATCGCGCTCTTCTTCTCACCGGTTGCGTACGGGACGAAATACTTCTGGATCTGATCGCCTTTGCAGGTCTGCTTGAGCATGAAGAGGTTGGGACTGTCGGGCGGCAGCACCCACGGCACGATGCTCGTCTTGAGCTCTTCGATGACCACCGCTTTGGCAAGCATGCCCGCATCCTGGCCGCCGTACTCCTCTGGCACGTCGAGGCCGTAGAGACCGATCTCTTTCGCTTTCGCGTTGAGCCGTGCTTCAGCTTCGGGCGGGATGAGCGGATCGTCGGTCAGCCCGCGCTCGGCTTCGCGGCGGATGACCGTCGCTTCCAGCGGCAGCAGCTCTTCCTTCACGAAACGCGCGACGGTCTCGCGCAGCATCCGCAATTCTTCGGGTAACTCGAAATCCATGTTCGTCTCCGCTCGTACGATGCGCGTATTGTAGTAGGCCGAAGATTGGTTTTAAGGAAGGGAGGTTTCGGAGGGAAACCATGGTTTCCCTCTGTTCGTTTACCGCGTCGCGGCTGCGGGCGGTTTCATCGCCCGCTTGGCTTTATCGCCGCGGCCGGGGCTAGTCTTCCGGCCTGGCGATGCGCGTGAGCCGCCGCAGCGACAGCAGCAGAAAAGCGCAGATGAGGATCTCGAGGCCGCTCGGGCCGACCTCGCCCCCGAACGGCGGCGCGAGGCCGACCTGCAGCGCGATCCAGTTCATTCCCCACATCAGGCCATAGCTCGCGCTGCAAAGCAGGACGAAGCCGCCGACCAGCACCAGGAACATGCCGATCGAGCCGCCGACTACGATGAATACGTTTCTCGCTTCTTCACTGATCACACTGTGTCTCCGATAACCACGCTGTTCCTTCCGTAAACGTCCGGGCGCGCCGTGTCAACCCGCGGGCGGCGCCTGTCCGCTCGCTCGGTCCCCTCGATGGCCAGATTCGCACGGATTCGTTGCAATTAGGGATCCCTATGATCTCCGTAAATCCCTCGGTCTGATGCGCGGGCAGGACGTTCGACCTGATCGGCCACAGCACAGGCGTGCCGACGTTCGCGATCACGGCAGCTAGCCACCAGCGCGCAGACGCACTCGCCGGCCCGCGAGTTGTAGCGGCATAGCCAAGTGGATAACATCCCTCGCGCTACCACAAGAAAGCAGAGCGTCATGCAGGGAGCGTGCGTTCCGCGCCTTCAATCGCGCGGGCAGGTGGTTGTCAGGGTCTGCATAGCGACGGCGTTTGCGATGGCATGCGTGTCGGTTTCCGCCCAGGTGCCGCCGACGCGGCCGCCGGGCGCGGGTGATGCGCTCCGGGATCTGGGAGACAAAGCGAAGCCGATCCCGACGCTCAAGCCGCCGCCGACGATCGACATCGCCCCGGACCAGAAGCGTGCGGTCAAGCCGCTTCCCGGCTTCAAGATCGACGTCAAAGGGTTTCGGTTCAGCGGCCTCTCGGTCGTTCCCGACAGTCAGCTCCAGCCCCTCGTCGCTAAGTACGTCGCGCCTGACAGGAGCTTCGACGATCTCCAGGCAGCGGCCAATGTCGTCACCGAATATCTGCGAGGACAGGGCTACTTCGTCGCGCAGGCGTATATCCCGGAGCAGAAGCTCGAGGGCGGCATCGTGGAGATCGCGATCCTCGAAGGCCGGCTCGCGCAGGTGCGTGTCGAGGTCGACGATCGCGCGCCGGTCTCGCGGCGGTTCATCGAATCCACGCTTTCGTCGCTCACGCCCGGGACCGTCCTCAATGCCGAGGCGATAGAGCGCGCGCTCTTCATCGCGAACGACCTGCGCGGCGTCACCGTGCGCTCCGTGGTCGAGCCCGGACCCACGCCCGGCACCGCCAACCTCGTGGTGAACGTCGAATCGACGAAGCGCGTCGATGGCACGATCGAGTTCGACAACTACGGCTCGCGCTTCACCGGCGAGAACCGCCTCGGCGCGAGCGTCAACTTCAACAGCCCGCTCGGCCGCGGCGATGTGCTCTCTTTCCGCGGGTTGCTCGGCGTGCCCGGCGGCGGCAAGGACACCGATTTCTGGCGCGTTTCGTATCTCACGCCGGTCGGTAACTATGGCACGCGGGTCGGCGCGGCCTATCTGAAGCTCAACTACCACCTCGGCACGTCGGCTTTCGAGGCGCTCGACCAGAAAGGCGACTCGACGGTCGCGTCGGTATTTGCGCTGCACCCGCTCGTTCGCGGACGCGGCTTCAACCTGCTTGCGCAGGCCAACTTCGACGTGCGCGATTTCCACGACGATCGGCAGGCGATCGGTCTGGTCAGCGATCGCAAGATCAAAGCCGGCGCGCTGACCGTCCTCGGCGATTCGCGCGACCGTTACCTCGGGGGCGGCTTCAATAATTTCTCCCTGTCCGTGACGCAGGGCGATCTCGACATCCAGACGGCAGCGGATCGCGCCATCGACCAGGGCCCGTTCGGCCGCCGCGCGAACGGGAGCTACACGAAGCTCAACGGATCGGTGAGCCGCGTCAATGCGATCACCGGTTCGATCAGCTTCTATGGCTCGTATGCTTTCCAGCTCGCCTCGAAGAACCTCGACGGGAGCGAGAAAGTGAGCCTCGGCGGCCCTAACGCCGTGCGTGCGTATGCGCAGGGCGAAGGCGTCTCGGACGAGGCACAGCTCGTCACGGCCGAGTTTCGCTACAGCGTCCCGCGCATCGGGTTCATCCCCGGCAACCTCGTCGCGGCAGTGTTCTACGACTATGCGCGCGGAAAGCTGATCGACAACCCGTTCCCGATCGAAGACCCCACGAACATCAGGACGCTGCAAGGCGCCGGGTTCGGGCTCACGTGGGGCAGGGCGGACGACTTCTACATCCGCGGCACGGTCGCGTGGCGGCTCTCGGGGCATCCGATCTCGGATACCGCCGACCGGCATCCGCGCCTTTTCTTCCAGCTCGTCAAATTCCTCTAGCGCGAGGCGTTCGCGTGTGACGGCGGCGCAGAGCTGGTACGCTTGCGCGCCATGAGCACGAGTATCGAGGATGTAAAGCGACGCCTGCGCGCAGCCGGCGCCGGGCCGAGCCATGTCGAGCGCGTGCTTCGGCTCTGGTCGCAGGCATTGCCTCAAAACAGCGGCAAGCGACCCGTCGAGCAGTTCCTGCCGCAATCCCTGCGTCGCGCGCTGCCGGCGATCGAGAGCGAGCTCGCCGACCTCGCGCGTCTGGAGTCTGCGCACCCGGGCGCCGACGGATCCGAGCGTTTGCTGGTCCGACTCGGCGACGCGCTGACGGTCGAAAGCGTGCTGCTGCCCCGCGGAGGCCTGTGCATCTCGTCGCAAGTGGGATGCGCGGTGGGCTGCGTGTTCTGCATGACGGGCCGCGGCGGCCTCACGCGCCACCTCGGGAGTGCGGAGATGGTCGCCCAGGTCGCTCTGGCTCGCAGTCGACGCGCGGTGAAGAAGGTCGTGTTCATGGGCATGGGCGAGCCCGCGCACAACCTCGAGAACGTGTTGGACGCGATCGGGCTGCTCGGCACGATGGGCAACATCGGCCACAAGAACCTGGTGCTGTCGACCGTCGGCGATCCGCGCGTGTTCGACCTCCTGCCGCGATGCGTCGTGAAACCGGCGCTCGCGATCTCCCTGCACACCAGCAGGCCGGAGCTTCGTCAGCAGCTTCTGCCCCGCGCGCCGCGCATCACACCTGACGAGCTCGTCGAGCGCGGCGAAGCCTACGGCCGCGCGACCGGCTACCCCATCCAGTACCAATGGACGCTGATCGAAGGCATCAACGACGGGGACGACGAGGTCGAAGGGATCGCGCGCCTCCTGTCGGGCAAGTATGGGGTGCTGAACCTCATTCCCTACAACAAGGTGGACGGCCTCGACTTTCGCCGACCTTCGTGGGAGCGCGCTGCGCACATCGCGCGGACGCTGCACCGCCGCGGCATTCTCACGAAGCTGCGCCATTCCGCGGGACAGGACGTGGAAGGCGGCTGCGGCCAGCTTCGTGCGCGAACCGCTACGCGGGCCGCTGTTGTGCCGGCGCTAGGGCTGTCTGGGTCACCTGCTCGGTAGGCACTGGATAGCCCGCTTCGCCGAACGTCTCCGAGATGGCGCGATTGGTATCGAAGTACACCTGCCAGTAGTTGTCGTTGTGCGTATAAGGCCGCACCGCGAGCACCGGGCCGCGAGTCGTGAAATCGACGATCTCGACCAGCGGCTCGGGCGTTTTCGCGACGTTCGGTATTTTCGCGACCGCGGCCTTGAGCCGCGCGACGGCGTCTTTCACGTCGACCGTGTGTGCAAGCTGCGCCGTTCTTTCCACGCGCCGCGTCGGGCTCGTCGAATAGTTGAGGATGTTGTCGCCGAAGATCTTGTTGTTGCCGACGAACGCGACGACGTGATCGGGTGTCGTGATGGTCGTTGCAAATAGGCCGATCTCGGTGACCGTGCCTTCGATGCCCGCCACCTTGATGTAGTGCCCGACACGAAACGGCCGCAGCACGACCAGGAAGGCGCCCGCTGCGAAGTTCGCGAGCAGTCCGGCCCAGGCCGCGCCGATCGCGATGCCGACGCCGGCGATCAACGCGGCAAACGACGTCGTCTCGAAACCGAAGTACCCCATGAGCGCGACGATCAGACCGATCGTCAGTCCGACGCTCATGATGTTTCCGACGTAGCGCACGAGCGTCGGGTCGATGTTCTGTCGCGCGAGCGCCGCCTGGGTGAGGCGCACCCCGATCCTGATCACCCAGCGGCCGATGACCCAAGCCGCGATCGCGCCGAGGATCTTCAGGCCGAACGCCGTCAGCAGTCCGGTGGCGGTCGCGAGCATGCTGTCGAAATCGAATGTCATAAAGGTCCTTTCGAGGGCTCGAGCTTACCGTCTGACGTCCTTATCCGCAGAACCGGAAAATAATCCCCGAAATTTCGCGGATTATGCACATGTCCTAGATTGGAAAGGGAATTCTCGCTCGGGTAGACTGGCCGGACAGGGGAGAAATCTCACGAAAACCGGTGCACATCGCACCCGGGGGCCGCGCGTAAGCGTTTACCCGTCGTCGTGTATGCACGGCCCTCGATCGCCCCAGAAAACGGTCGATGCGGCCGGCTCCTCTGCAGCGCATTAGTCGCGACCCTGTAGTGGAGTAGTGGAACATGGCCCCTGGCATCCGCACGGCATCCGCCCGTCCCGCGCAGCTCCCTTCCATCAGGGATCGTTTCCCCCGAACACCCCTCAGCGGCGTAACCACCGCTGTGGCGCTCGCGATGATTGCGGCGAGTGGCAGCGGCGCTCCCGATGCCTTCGCCGGTCCCACCGGGGGTGTCGTCGCGCCCGACCAGGCGAAGATCAACCAGTCAGGCTCGCAGACGGTCATCAACCAGTTCGCAAACCGCGCTGCGATCGACTGGCAGAGCTTCAGCATCGCCAAGGGCGAATCGGTCATCTTCAACCAACCGTCGAGCGCGGCGGTCGCGCTCAACCGCGTCGTGGGTCCGAATCCTTCCGAGATCTACGGCTCGCTCCAGGCGAACGGCCACGTTTTCCTGATCAACCCGAGCGGGGTGCTGTTCGGCCGCGGTGCGCAGGTCGATGTCGCCGGCCTTGTCGCCTCCACACTCAACATCAGCACTGCCGACTTCATGGCGGGGCGCTATGTCTTCAGCGGCGGCGCAGGCACGGGACGCGTCCGAAACGAGACGGACGCACGGGCGGCGGACGGCGGCCACATTCGCGTGAACGACGGCAGCTATATCGCGTTCCTCGGCAATCAGGTCAGCAACAGCGGAACGCTCGCCGCGAACAAGGGCTCAGTTGCACTCGCGGCAGGCGACGCGATGACGCTCGACTTCAACGGCGATGGTCTGCTGAGCGTCAGAGTGAACGCAGCCGCTGCCGGCGCGAAGATCGATCACAGCGGGCTGATCGTCGCCGACGGCGGCGTGGTGATCATGAGCGCGCAGGCGAAGAACGCGCTGCTCGACACCGTGCTCAACGTCGACGGGATCGTGCAGGCGAAAGGCGTCGTCGAGCGCGAAGGACATATCTATCTCGATGGCGGACGTTCGGGTATGACGAGTGTCGCTGGAACCCTCGACGCAAGCTCGACGCAAGCGAAGGGTGGCGAGGTGCGCGTGCTCGGAGAGTACGTCGGACTCTTCGGCAGTGCGCAGATCGACGCGTCCGGCGCGACGGGCGGCGGGACAGTGCTGGTCGGCGGCGACTTTCAGGGCAAGAATGCGGACATCCCGAACGGACAGCGGACCTATGTAGGCCCGAATGCATTGATCAAAGCCGATGCGCTCGGCGCCGGCGACGGCGGCAAGGTCATCGTCTGGTCGGATGACTCGACGCGCTTCTTCGGCGCCATCTCGGCGCGCGGCGGGGCAGAGGGCGGCAACGGCGGATTCGTCGAAGTGTCCGGAAGCCGCCATCTCGCTTTCAACGGGCTTGTCGACGCTGGTGCTCCGCGCGGGCGCAGCGGCATGCTGCTGCTCGATCCGGCCGACATTCAAATCAGCACGGGCGGAGACTCCGATATCACCGCGACTACGCCATTCCGCGACGCTACCGACAACGGCGGCACCTCGGTATTGAATACCACCACGTTACAAAACCAGCTGGCGCTCACGCCCGTCGAGGTGACGACCAGTACCTCGGCTGGCTCAGCGCCGTTGGGCGGAACGATCAGCGTGTTGAACCCCGTCACCTGGGCGAACGCGAACAGCCTCACGCTCACCGCCAATAACCAGATACGCGTTGATGCCGCGCTCACATCGTCAGGTGGCGCGCCGATCATCCTGAATGCTGGAGGTTTGATCAGCCAAGCCGGCGGGTCAATCAGCACAAGCGGCCTCCTGACCACGACCTCCGTCGGTGGCACCACGCTCATTGGCCCGAACGCGGTGGGCAGTTTCAACGCGACCAATAGCGGCAGCGGCAACATTTCGCTGACGAACACGGCTGCTCCGCTCACGATCACCGGCATCAGCCAGGCGGGCGGCGGCAGCGTCACGGTGAGCAATACGGGTGCGCTCGCTGTGAGCGGCACGGTGTCCGTGGGAAATGGCGGCGCGGTCAACCTGACGTCTACGAGTACGATCAGCGAGAGCGGTGCGGGTCTTGTGAGCACCCTGGGCACGTTAACGACGAGCTCTGTAGGGGGCACGACGCTCGGTGGTGCAAACACGGTATCGGCGTTCAACGCGACGAACATCATCAGCAGGAACGTGTCGCTGACGAACACGGCTGCTCCGCTCACGATCACCGGCATCAGCCAGACGGGCGGCGGCAGCGTAACGGTGAACAATACGGGTGCGCTCGATGTGAGCGGCACGGTCTCCGTGGGAAATAGCGCGACGGTCAACCTGACGTCTACGAGTACGATCAGCGAGAGCGGTGCGGGTCTTGTGAACACCCAGGGCACGTTGACGACGAGCTCTGCCGGGGGCACGACACTCGGTGGTGCAAACACGGTCTCGGCGTTCAACGCGACGAACAGCACGAGCGGGAACATTTCGCTGACGAATACGGCTGGTCAGCTGACGATCACCGACATCAGCCAGACGGGCGGCGGCAGCGTCACGGTGAGCAATACGGGTGCGCTCGCTGTGAGCGGCACGGTGTCTGTCGGGAATAGCGCGGCGGTCAACCTGACCTCCACGAGTACGATCAGCGAGAGCGGTGCGGGTCTCGTGAACACCCTGGGCACGTTAACGACGAGCTCTGTCGGGGGCACGACGCTCGCTGGTGCAAACACGGTATCGGCGTTCAACGCGACGAACACCACCAGCGGGAACGTTTCGCTGACGAACACGGCTGGTCTGCTCACGATCACCGGCATCAGCCAGACAGGCGGCGGCAACGGGGTCGTGAACAACACGGGCAGTCTGAGTCTGACCGGGGCTCTTTCCGCGGCTGGGGCGGGAACCTTCGATCTGCGCGCGAGCGGCGCCGCCGCCGATTTCGCATTCGACGGCGGATCGGTGACCAGCGGGAGCGGCACATTGCAGCTCATCGCCGGCCGGGCGATCACGACCAATACGGCGACTGGCGCCACGACCGAGCTCAGCACGACCGGCGGCGCCCGGCTGCAGGCGGGCACGACGATCGGCACGACGGCCAATGGCATCGATACGGCGGTCGGCACGCTGGCGGCGAGTGGTGCAGGCGACATCTTCTTCAACCAGACCGGTGCCGTGATCCTCGACGCCGTCGCGGCGCTCAACGGCGCGCCCCCCGATCCGCTGAGCGGCATCACGTCCACGGCCGGCGGCGTGTCACTCGTCGCGAGCGGCGGTATCACGGTGGCGCAGAATGTCTCGGGCGCAAGCGGCGTGACACTTGCGTCGAGCGCCGACAACAGCATCATTACCAACACTGCCGGAATCATCAGCCCGGTCTCGGTCGCACTCATCGCCGATCGCATCGCGCTCGTCGGCGGCAGCTTCATTGCGGGGAATTCGGCAAACTCGACCGCGACGACGAACGCCGTGTTGCGGCCATTCAACGCCGCACGCCCGATCAACGTCGGCACTGACGACATGAGCGGTGCGGGCGCTGCGGGCGCGCTTGGGCTGACGGACCCGGAGCTCGGTCTGGTTCGCGCCACGACCCTGACGATCGGCGACGCCGGTCACACCGCTGCGATCACGATCGCCGCGAATACCGCGCCTGCAAATGCGCCGAACGTGGTGCTGGTCAACAACACGGGCGGCATCGATATCCGGGCGGACCTCACCGCCTCGAACAATCTGACATTGACCGCCGACGGCGGCGGGCCGACGAGCGGCGCGATCACACGTTCGACGGGCACCGGGACGTTGACAGGTAATCTGGTGACACTCAATGCCGCCACCGGAATCGGATCGGCCGGCGGAGCCAATTCGGTTGTTACTGCAGCGACCACGCTCGCAGCGCAGAATTCGGGGGCCTCGGGCAACATCAACATCTTCGAGACCGACGGCGTCGATGTGACGTCGTTGTTTCAGACGGATTTGACGAACACTCCCGGCACCATCAGCCTCACGTCGAACACCGGCAATATCAGCCTCAGCCTCGACCCTCTTGGTGTTGTAGGCCTTTCGGTGGACGGTCAGGGGGGCCTCATCAAACTCACGGCGACGAGCGGCGCCATCGTCGACGGTAACGGTGGAACCGCGCTCCTCATCCGCAATCGTGGTCCGCTGACGCTGGCGGCCGCGAACGGCATCGGCTCGGGTAACGCGATCGATACCAGCGTCGCGTCGCTCTCGGCGAGCAATACGAGCGCCGGGAACATCGAGGTTGCGAACAGCGGGCAGGCGCTGGAGATCGCCGGCGTCACGAACAGCGCCGCGAACGGCAGCATCGCGCTGTCGAACTTCAGCTTCGGATTGACCACAACCGGCGCGATCACGACGGCGGCCAACGGGAACATCTCACTGACCGCGGATGGCGTTGCAAACGCCGCCGGATTGACTCCGCTCACCATAAACGGCGCGGTGACCGCCGGCGGATCCGGCACGGTAACGCTGACGACAACCGGGCCGCTCAACGATGTAACGCTCAGCAATACGGTCAGCAGCGACAGTGGGAACGTGGCCATTACTGCCACGGGCCGCATCATGGAGGCGGATCATCCGACCGATAACACCATACGTGTCGGCGTCGCGACACCCGGCGTGCTGACGACGCAGTCGAACGCCGGCACGATCATGAACTTCTCGAACTTCGTCGGCACCTTCAACGCGACGAACAACGGGCCCGCGGCGAGTGGGCAGATCGAGTTCTTCAACTCCGAGGCTCCGCTCACCGTGACCGGCGCAAACAACACCGCAGGCCGCGTGCTGATCACGAACCAGAGCTTCGGGCCTGCCGTGAGCGCGTCGATCAGCGTCACCGGCGCCATCGTAGCCAACAGCGACGTGCTGCTGACCGCGACGAACGTGCTCTCGGACATCCTGTTGAGCTCGAGCGTCACTGCGGGCGGCGATGTATCGCTGACGGCCGGACGCAACATAACTGAGCTCGCTGGCGGTTCGATAACCGCGGTGACGCTGGCCGGCAGCGCCGGCGCCGCTGCGAGCTTCGGCCAGAGCAACGCGATCACGAACCTCGGCGCGTTCACCACGGGAGGTGATTTCAAGCTCACGAATGCCGGCAGCCTTGTCGTAACCGGCGACGTGCGCACCTCCGATGTCGATCAGACCGCCACGGCGGGTGTCACCGCGCAGAGCGGCAATATCACGCTGACCAGCACGAGCGGCGCGATCTCGGGGGCGGGCACGCTCACGACGGGTAACGCGACCGCTGACGGTTCCGGCGGCAATACGACGGCGACTACGGGTTCGATCGCCGTGAACGCCGCGGGCAACGTGCTCACCGGGCTCATGACCACCGGCACGGCAACGGTGAGCGGCGCACCGACGACGAATACCGCCGCAGCGGGCGGCATCGCGCTGACCGCGCAAAGCGTCGGCGGGGCGAGGACACCGCAGGCGATCGCGCTCGGCGGCTCGCACGCCACGCTCGGCGGGCAGATTCCCACGGCGCCGCTCGACGTCACGACGACGGGCTCGGGTTCGAACGGCGATATTCACGTGAGCAGCAGCGGCGAGTTCCTGAACGTGAGGAGCATCACGACGGACGCCAATAGCGCGCAGACCGTGGATCTTCGAGCGACGGCGGGATCGATCATCTTTCAGAGCACCGCATCGTTAAATGGCGTGGCGGGTACCGGCGCGGCCCCGGATGGGGATGCATTGAGTATTTCGCACGACAGCGCCCCCGGGACCGGGGTGATCATCAGCCGCGACCTGGAGGCGGGCAGCATCTCGGTCGCGTCGAACCGGTTCATCCTGCTTCAGAACAATCTGGCCACGTCCGCGGTGAATACCAGCGCTACGCCCGGTAGCGATGCGCGCAGCGGTGACATCACCATCGTCGCGAATGTCATCAGCGGCAATGGCGCGCTGACGACCGGTAATGCGAGCGCGAACGGCAGCACCGGCGCTGCGACAACCGCGCGCTCGGGCTCGATCAGTGTTGCGACGACCGGCGGCGATATCGCGGTTGGCGCGATGAGCACGGGGGCGGCCTCGATCGCGAGCAGCAGCGGCAACGACACTGCCACCTCGGGCGACATCATCCTGAACGCCGCCGGCGCGATCACGCTTGGCTCGAGCGTCAATGCCGGCGCCGGCGCTGCGACGCTGACGGCAAACGGCCTCATCAGCGGCGCGGGCGTCGTCACGGGAGCGAACGTCGTTCTCGACAGCGGAACCGGCGTCGGCACGAGCACGGGCACGCGCGTCAATACCGCTGCGACTACATTGGCCGCGCGCAGCCGCACGAGCGGCGGCGTATTCGTGAGCGAAGCGAATGGCGTGACGCTGAACTCGATCGGCGGCATCCGGAACGGCGCTGCCGGCCCTGCGCCTTACGATCTGCTGACCGGGCCTGGGGCGGTGATCATTACCGGGCCCGTAAACACGAGCGGCGCGGGTTCAACGTCCATAGCGACGTCTGCCGGCGGCAGCATCAGCATCTTCAACAGCGCAGCGGTCGGCAACGCCGGCGGCGCAACGACCCTCGCGGCTAACGGTGCGCTGCTCGAGCTGGGCTCCAGCACGGTGACGGGCGCGGGGGTGACTCTCAGGGGCACGGGCGTCACGCAAGGCAACGGCAGTGTGAACGCAGGCGCCGGCCCGATACTCGTCGACGGTGACGATGGATTCGTCGCGCTGCTCGGCACACTCGCGACTACGAACAGTACGCCGACAGCAGTGCAGATCGTCGATGCGGCGTCGGCCGTGCTCGGAAACGTGAGCGCGTCCGGCGGAGTCGTCATCGGCGGAGCGGGCGGAGACTCGGTCGGCGGCAACGTGAGCCAGATCGGCAGCAGCGTGATCAGCGCGGGGACGCTCACAGGAAACGCGGGCGGCACCGTCACTCTGGGCAACGCGAACGCGATCACGAACCTGGGTCCGTTCACGAGCAACGGCAACTTCACGCTCACCGATACGACCGGCGGCCTTACGTTGACGGGCGCTGTGAACGCTGGACGGGGCGCAGTGTCGGTCACGACCTCCGGCGGCGCGCTCGCGCTTCAGTCGAACGACGTCAACGGCGTCGGCGGCGTCAACCTTCAGGGCGAAGGCGTGACGAGCACCGGCGGCACGATCTCGAGCACCGCCCTTGCGAACAGCGGAACGCCTTCCGGTGCGATCCAGATCATCGCCACGGGCAACGGTGCGATCGGTCTCGCGGGCTCCGTGGTCAGCCGCGGCGCCGAAAGCAACGCAGGCGCAGCGAGCAATGCCGGCAACATCACGTTCACGACGAACAACGGGCCTATCAGCGTCGCGCTCGTCAATGCGCGCGGCGGAGACGGAACCGGCGGCGACACGAGCGGCGGAAACGCCGGCGCCATCCAGTACAACGTCGGCGGCGCTGCCAATACGCTTGTGCTCAACGGCGACCAGGTCGCGCGCGGCGGCGACGCATCCGGTAGCGGAGACGCGGGCAGCGGTGGCGACTTGATCATCAGCGCGCCGACGCGGCTCGGTGCAGATATCAACGTAAACACCCGGTCCGGCGTGCACGGGGAGGGCAAGTTCGGGTTCACGGGGACGGCGCGCTTCGGGAACACGATCGATACCGTCGCGGGGACGACCCACAGCTTGACCGTTACGGGCGATACGGTATTCAGCGGCCCGATCGGCGGCGCCGATCCTCTCGCGTCCCTCATGGCGCTCGGGCGAGGCACGCCGGTGATCAACACCAGTGCTGTTACGACGACCGGCGTGCAGTTCTACGCTCAGGATGTTCTGCTCACTGCGCCCGCCGGCAGCACCGTCCTGACCAGTAGCGGCGGCAGGATCCTCTTCGGGAAATCAGTCAGCGGTCCAGTGAATCTCACGGTCAGCACCAGCGGTCTCACGAGCTTTGCCGGTGTGGTCGGCAATGTCGAGGCCGGCAGCCCATTCGGTGCCGGCCAGCCCCTCGCCTCGCTCACGATCGACGGCGGTGGCATCACAGAGTTCGGCGGTTATTCAGTACGAACCACGGGCTCGCAGACCTACAACGATGCGGTGATCGTCCGACACCCATTTTTGAGGTTCCAGAGCCTCGGCGCGGGTGACATCACGTTCGGCAATACCTTGGACGGGATCGTGACGAGCCGAATGGACCTGCCGATTTCCGCGCCGAGCTCGGGCGCGACAATCACCACAGCGGGCACGACGACGTTCCTGGGCCCGGTGGGCAATACGGTGCCGCTTGCGGCGCTGACGACCGACGGCGGTGGCACGACCGTGATCAACACCAGCGTGATCCGGACAGCCGGAGACCAGACGTATAACGATGTCGTGACGCTTCGGGCGGCAGCTATCAGCCTCGAGGCAGCGAACGGCGTACCGCTCGGGATTTTCACGCCGCCCGGCAACGGCACGATTACGTTCGGAAGCACCGTCGATGGCGCGGCGAACCTCGCCTTGAGCATGCCGGGGTCGGAAGGCGACAACCGGCTGCAGTTCAACGGCGCGGTCGGCAGCATCACTCCGCTCGCGTCGCTCAGCGCAAACACCGGCCAATATACGACACTGAACGGCGGCTCGATCACGACGGTCGGCGCGCAGACGTATACCGCGAGAGGCATCATTCAGGGTCCGCAAAACGTGCTGACAAGCACGGCGGGCGGGGCGATCACGTTCTCCGGAACTACGAGCGGCGGCGACCTGACGGTGAACACTTCCGGTGCGACCACATTTAACGGCGACGTCTATTTAAGATCGCTGACCACGGATGCAGGCGGCACGACGGTATTGGGCGGGGTGTCCGGGCCGGCGAGCGTGAACACCACGGGAGCGCAGACATACAACGACAACGTCGTCCTCGAGCAGGACACGGCGTTCGCGAGCAGCGGCGCAGGCGCGATCACGTTCGCCGGCACGATCGAATCGCCCGGCGCTGCGCGCGCGCTTACCGTGGGCACGTCCGGCGCCGCGACGTATGGAGGGCTGCTCGGCGGTAACAACAACCCGTTGTCTGCGGTCTTCACGAACGCTGCGGCAATCGCACTCAACGGCGGCGGCGCGACGACAACGGGGAATCAGACGTTCAACGGGCCGGTCACCCTGGGCGCGGATACGACGCTCACCTCGACCAACGGCAACGTCAGTTTCGGCAGCACGATCAATGCCGACGCCGCCGCGAACAATCGCAAGCTCGCGGTATTCGCTGTGAACGGAACCGCAACGTTTGGCGGTTCGATCGGTAATCTCCAGCCGCTCGCCGATCTCGACGTCTTTGCGTCACCGAACACGATCGTGTTCAACTCGCCGACGCCGCAGCTCGTCGACGTGAGCGCGCAAGGCGGGAACACGGTCACGTTCAACGCGCCGGTGCGTCTCGATCAGTCGCTCACGGTGAATACCGACGGTGCCGGCGGGAGCGACAACAGCGTCGCGTTCAATTCCACTGTGAACGCAGACGCGGCGTCGAACGGCAGAACGCTCAACGTCACGTCGGGCGGCGGCAGCGTCGGTCTGGGCGCGGTGGGTACCACCCAGGAGCTCGGCGGGCTTGCCGTCAGCGCAAACCAGCTCCTGTTGAACGGGGATGTGCGTGTCGACGGTGGGGGCGCGGTCAACTTCATGAACGTCGCGGCAGTGCGGCTTGGACCAAACGTCCTGATCGACTCGGATCGCACCGGCGGCGCGCGCGATGCCGGCGACATCTCCTTCGGACCGAGAACCACGATCGATTCCGCTGGCACCCGTTCGAGCCTCACGCTGAACACGCTCTCGGATGGCGGGCAGGGCGGCTTCATCGATCTGGGCGTGCTCGGTCCGTCCGTCGACCTCGTGGTCTTCGGACGCATTCGCACGATCGCCGGTGCGGCTCCGGTCGAGCCGACCGTCAACCGCGGCGCGGATGGTTCCGAACCGCTGCGCATAGCGCGTGAGGACATCGCGCGCGAGACGCAGCCGGAGGGCGGGGGCAACAATCTCTCTGCGGAAGTCGACGTGAGCACCTTCAATCCATCGGTGTGCGAAGCGAAGCGTCCGATGAGTCTCGCCTGCGACTGATTTTCGCGGTGAGAATGGGCCTGCCCCGTTTAGTGATCGCGTGATTTGAGGGTATTCTTGCGCGTTGTTGCGCAAGAGTACCCTCCGCAAGTGCCCACCGCCCGTCCTTCGCTGATCCGCTTCGCGTGGCTGTCCATCGCCGCGTCGCTCGTCATCATCTGCCTCAAGGGTTACGCGTACTGGGTGACGGGCTCGGTAGGGCTGCTTTCGGACGCGCTCGAATCCATCGTCAATCTCGTGAGCGCGTGCGTCGCGCTCGTCGTGCTGACGATCGCCGCACGGCCCGCCGACGAGGATCACCCTTACGGCCACGACAAGGCCGAATATTTTTCGAGCGGTCTCGAAGGCGGCATGATCCTGATCGCCGCGATCGGGATCGCGGTTGCCGCGATCGAGAGGCTCTTCCACCTGCACGCGCTCGAGCAGGTCGGGATCGGCCTGACGGTCTCGTTCGTCGCGTCTTTGATCAACTTCGTGGTTGCGCGAATTCTGCTCGCTGCGGCACGAAGCCACGACTCCATCACGCTCGAAGCGGACGGCCGGCACCTGATGACCGACGTGTGGACGTCGATCGGCGTGTTGCTCGGCGTGGGGGCGGTGAGCGTCACCGGCTGGCTATGGCTCGATCCTGTCGTGGCGCTGGCGGTGGCGGCGAATATCGTGTGGACCGGGGTCGACCTGTTGCGGCGCTCCGCGCGGGGCCTCATGGACACTGCCCTCTCCGGAGAAGAGCAGGCCGCGATCACGCAGGTGCTCGAGCGGCATCGCGATGAAGGCATCGCTTATCACGCGCTGCGCACCCGTCGCGCGGCTGCGCGGCGCTTCGTTTCGATGCACGTCCTCGTCCCCGGCGCGTGGACGGTCCAGCGCGGGCACGATCTGCTCGAGCGCATCGAGGGTGAGATTCACGCGCGCCTCGCCAACACCATCATCACGATTCACCTCGAGCCGCTCGAAGATCCGCGGTCGTACAGTGATCTCGCGATCAAGCCGCTAGGCAGCGTGGAGCCGGACGCGCGAAGCTGACTCGATCGCGCGTGGCGGTTTCGACAAACTACGCGCGAAGACTGCAAACTTTGCATCACCCGCGAGGCGGGTCGCCGGCGGCGCGCGCTTATCCCCTCGCTGAACCCCGAGCGTCTATCGCCCGACGGCTGGCGGTAGCGGCTCACGTTCTGCGCAACACTCGCGCCGACGGGTACGGGCTTTGCAGTCGGACAGGAGTTTCCCCTACCAGACCGGGGACAGCGAGGGACCCGCGGCGGGTTTATCCCGGGTCGACTTCCAGTAGAGGGTTATATGAACGAGCAGCCTGTCCAGTCGCGCTTCATCGGCATCACCATCGAAGGGCTACTCCGCCCCTGCGAGATCTACCCGGTCGAAGTGACGTGTGGCCATGGGTATGTGTGGGAGTGGTCCGCTCTCGAGCGCGCCAACCGTTCCGAACGCACATTCGACATGTTCTTCGACTGCCTCGAGGACGCCCGCAAGCACGGCTACGAGCCGCACTTCCTCGACGCTCAGAACGCGCCCGATCTCGCGGTGGTTCCGGTGTCCGCACCGGCGTAGCCTGTGCCGCGCCGGGGCGACCCGGCACAGGCGGTCCGCGATTTGAATGCGATAATCGCGGCCCATGCGACCCCACTCACGCCTAGCTTTTCCCGTCCTTCTCCCCTGCGCCGCCTTCGCGCTGTTCGTTTCGACAGCCGCTGCGCAGACCTTTCCCAACCGTCCGATCCGCCTGCTGGTGGGCTATCCCCCCGGCGGGCCCGCGGACGTCACCGCACGGCTCGTCTCGCCCGGGCTCGCCGAAGCGCTCGGGCAGCAGATCGTCGTCGACAACCGCAGCGGTGCAGGCGGCACCGTGGCGGCGACAACCCTCGCCCGTGCCGAGCCCGACGGATACACGATCGGGATCATGGCCAACGGGGAGCTTGCGATATCGCCGAACCTGCGCAAGGTGCCCTACGATCCGGTAAAGGATTTCTCGCCCGCGAGCCGCATCGGCGTCAATCAGCTCGCGCTGGTTATCCACCCTTCGGTTCAGGCGAAAACGGTCGCCGACCTGGTCGCGCTCGCAAAGTCGAAGCCGGGCAGCGTCAACTTCGCCTCGGCAGGCAACGGCTCGACCGCCCACCTCGCGGGCGAGCTCTTCAAGAGCCTTGCTGCGATCGATATCGTTCACGTGCCCTACAAAGGCGCGGGGCCGGCGATGACCGATCTCATCGGGGGACAGGTGCACATGCTGATCACCGGATACCCCGGAGCGCTGCCGCACATCAAGTCGGGCAAGCTGCGCGCGCTGGGCGTTACCGGCGCGAAGCGCCTCTCCGCGGCGCCTGATCTTCCGACCATCGGCGAGACCGTGAAAGGCTACGAGGTGACTTCGTCATACGGTGTGCTGCTGCCCGCGCGCACGCCTCAGGCGATCGTCTCGCGCCTGCATCGCGACACCGCGCTCGTCGTGAAGAAACCAGACGTGCAGGAGAAGTTGGTCGCACTTGGTTTCGAACCGGAAGGCAGCACCCCGCAGGAATACGCCGCGCAGATCAAGGTGGAGCTCGCGAAGTGGGCGCGGGTGGTGAAGGTGGCGAAGGTCCAGACGGAGTGATGCTGCGCTCGCGGCATGACCGCGTTGTACGTCATTCCGCACCGCGCGCTGCGCGAGGTGATCCGGAATCCAGTGGCGTTCAATCGGCTCGCCGCAAGGTACAAAGTCACTGGATGCCGGATGGAGTCCGGCATGACCACCTTACGCGTCGTCTCGGCAGGCGCCTGCGACAATTGCTCTGTTGTGCGTTCGGCACGTTGTGCATCGGGGCCGCGTCGGCAGCCGAGAGCGCCTATCCCACCAAGCCCATCCGCATGATCGTCGCCGTGCCGCCGGGCGGGCCCGCGGACACGCTCGCGCGGCTCGTTGCGCCGAAGCTCACCGAATCGCTCGGGCACACCGTGGTCATCGACAATCGGCCTGGTGCAAACGGCATCATCGCGTACGAGACCACGGCGCGCGCGGCACCGGACGGCTACACCTTTACCGCGGTCGCCGCGGGGGTCGTCATCAACGCGAGCCTGTATGGCAAAGTCCCGTACGATCCGCTGAAGGATTTCGCACCGATCACGCTCGGCATCACGGTGCCGAACATCCTCGTCGTGCATCCGTCGGTGAGCGCGACGTCCGTGAAGGACCTCATTGCGCTCGCCAAAGCCAGGCCCGGCACGCTCGCGTTCGCGTCGGCGGGGAACGGGACCTCGGGCCATCTCGCGCTCGAGGTGTTTCGCATGGCGGCGGGGATAGACGTGACGCACGTGCCCTACAAAGGCGGAGGCCCCGCGCTCGCCGAAGTCGTCGCGGGACAGGTGCAGGCGCTCTTCAGCATCGCGCTCGCGGCGACGCCGCAGATCAAGGCAGGCAGGCTCCGCGCGCTCGGCGTGACGAGCCAGAAGCGTTCGAGCGTCGCGCCTGAGCTGCCGACGATCGCCGAGGCGGGCTTCCCCGGATTCGAAGTGATCGGCTGGTTCGGCTGGCTTGCCCCGGCCGCAACACCGCGCCCGATCGTGAACCGGCTCAACGCGGAGCTCGTGCGCGCCCTGAAGGTGCCCGAGGTGCGCGACCGCCTGCTCGCCCAGAGCACCGAGCCCGTGGGCAACTCGCCTCAGGAGTTCGCGGCCTTCATGCGCAGCGAGCACGAGAAATGGAGCCGGGTGATTCGGGCGGCGAACATCCGCGTCGAGTAGACTTCACGCACGCAAAACGCGAAAAGCATCGCGTTATCCGCTGCATAAGGAGGACGCAACCATGAGCAGATCGAAAGGCATCAAGGAAGTCGCGTACATCGACGTTCGCCAGGGTGGAGGGGGCGAGCACACCCACGCGGGTCACGGAGACCTGCTTCCGCTCTCGTGGACTGACTGCGCGGGCGGCGGGCAAGTCGTCGTGCAGCGCGGGATCGCGTACATCGGCAACATGCAAAGCCCGCATGGCACGCTGATCTACGACGTGAAGGATCCGAAGCACCCGAAGCTCCTCTCGCAGCTCGAGATGCCGAAGGGCACGCATTCGCACAAGGTGCGCGTCTCGGGCGACATCATGCTGACCAACCGCGAGGTGCTTGGGGCGCATGCGCTGAAAGGCGAAACGCCGCCGGAAGGTTTCAACGGCGGCCTCGGGATCTGGGACGTGTCGAAGCCGAACGCGCCGAAGCTCATCGCCAACTGGGACGCGACGCTGGGCCCGGGCCCGAACGTCCGGCACGCGCGCGGCGTGCACCGCTTCGACTTCGACGGGCGCTACGCCTACATCTCGCCAACGATGGACGGCTACATCGGCAACATCGTGCTGATCCTCGATCTGAAGGATCCGGCGAAACCCGAGGAAGTCGGGCGCTGGTGGATGCCGGGGCAGTGGACGGCGGGGGGCGAGACGCCGACCTGGAAAAACGATGCGCACAAATGTCACCATCCGCTGCGCTACGGCAACCGGCTCTATACGAGCTACTGGCAGGGCGGGTGGGTGATCCTCGACATCGACGACATGAGCAAGCCGAAGCGAGTCTCCGGGATGGACTGGAGCCCGCCATTCCCCTGGCCTTCGCATACGTGTCTTCGCATCCCGTTCAAGATCAAGGGCCGCGACTTCATGGTGGTGACCGATGAGGACGTGTTCAGGCAGGAAGATTACTTTCCGTATCCGGCGTCGTTCATGTGGCTCGTCGACATCACCGACGAGAAAAATCCGATGCCGATCTCGACCTACCAGATCGAAGAGATGCCGGACGGTCCGCAGCCGCGCATGACCGGGTGCCACCAGCCGTGTGAGAAAGTCACCGGCACGGAGATCCCCGTGGCGTGGTTTGCATACGGTCTGCGCATCATCGACATCGCAAACCCGCACTCGATGAAGGAAGTCGCCTACTACATGCCCGACGTGCCGCCCGGCTCCGATCGCGTGCAGAGCAACGACGTCACCGTCGACGATCGTGGGCTGATCTATCTCCTCGACCGCGTCAGGGGTCTGCACGTGCTCGAGCGCACTTGAAGGGCGGTGTTTAGTGTTGAGTATTCAGTGTTGAGTGAAACCAACACGCGGACGCACTTCACTAAACACTCAACACTTACAACTCAACACTTCGGTAGGTGAATGCAATGAATGTAACCGTATTGGATGATTATCAGAATATCGTCCGCACGCTCGACGCGTACAAGAAGATGAAGGATCACAACGTCACGATCTGGAACGATCACACGAAAGACGTGGACGTGCTCGCCGAGCGTCTGAAGGATACCGAAGCGCTGGTGCTGATCCGGGAGCGCACGCCGATTCGCGCGGCGCTGATCGAGCGGCTGCCGAAGCTGAAGCTCATCAGCCAGCGCAGTGTCTATCCGCACATCGATGTGGACGCCCTGACCAAGCGCGGCATCCTGCTCTCGTCCGACCAGCATCCGGGCAAACCCTCGTTCGCGACGGCCGAGCTCACGTGGGGGCTGGTCATCGCCGCGATGCGTCACATTCCGCAGGAGATGGCCGCGCTGAAAGCGGGCAGGTGGCAGTCGACCGTCGGAATGGGATTGCGCGGACGCAACCTCGGCATCTTCGGCTACGGACGTATCGGCGCGACCGTCGCGGGCTACGGCCGCGCGTTCGGCATGAACGTCAGCGTGTGGGGCCGCGAGGGCTCGCGCGCACGTGCGGTAGCGGACGGCTATGTTGCCGCCGCGAGCCGTGAAGCGTTCTTCGAAGACTCCGACGTGATCTCGCTCCATCTGCGGCTGGTCGACGGCACGCGCGGTATCGTGACCGCGGACGATCTCGCACGGATGAAGCCGACGGCGTTGATCGTCAACACAAGCCGAGCGGGACTCATCGCACCCGGAGCCCTCGAGGAAGCGCTGAAGAAAGGGCGGCCCGGCCTGGCTGCTATAGACGTCTACGAGGAGGAGCCCGTGCTCGGCGCGAAGCACCCGTTGCTGCATATGGACAACGTGGTTGCCACGCCGCATCTGGGCTACGTCGAGCACGACGGCTACGAAGGGGCGTTCTCGAGCTCGTTCGAGCAGGTGCTTGCATTCGCCGCCGGGAAGCCCATCAACGTCATCAACCCTGAAGCGCTCGCGGAAAAGCGCTGACGGACTGTCGCCTTCGAGTGCGTCGCCGCGCGACCCTCAGGCCGAACGGCAAAATCAGGGCGAACGGCAAAATCAGGCCGAATGGCAAAACCGTGCGTGCGCACGGCGAACCGAAGTCCCGTTCGTACTGAGCTTGTCGAAGTATGAACGGCAAGAGCCGAGGAGATTCATGTTACGCAAAGTAATGCCGGGTGCGGCCGTGGCACTGGTATTCGCACATGCTGCCGGCACCTTCGCCGCAGATACCGCGGCAAACTACCCGAATCGTCCGGTGCGCTGGATCGTGCCGTTCACGCCCGGCGCGTCGAACGACATCATCGCGAGGCTCGTCGGACAGAAGCTCACCGAAAGCTGGGGCCAGCAGTTCGTCGTCGACAATCGTCCCGGTGCGGGTGGAGCGATCGGCGCCGAGACCGTCGCCAAGGCCGGCCCGGATGGCTACACCCTGCTCCTCGCGAACCCGGGTCCGAGCGTCAACACGCCGCTCATGCTCAAGCGCTCCTCCTACAAGGTCGAGGATTTCACGAACATCGTCTTCATCGGATACGCGCCGCTGCTCATTCTGGCCAACCCGAAGCTGCCGGCCAGCAATCCGAAAGAGCTGGTCGCGTACGCGAAGGCGAATCCCGGCAAGGTGAGCTGGGGCTCGTCGGGGAACGGGAGCAGCCTGCACATCGGTCTTGCGCTCTTCCAGGGAGCGACGGGCGTCGACGTCGTGCACGTGCCTTACAAAGGCTCGGGGCCTGCGATCACCGACACGATCAGCGGGCAGATTCAGACCATGCACACCACGACCGTCAGCGCAGAGGCGCAGATCAAGGCCGGACGCGTGAAAGTCATCGGCATCGCAGCCGCGAAGCGCAGTCCGCTGCTGCCGGACGTGCCGACGCTCGCCGAATCGGGGATCAAGGACGCCGAAGCGATCGTCTGGTTCGGGATGTCGGGACCGCCGAAATTGCCCCGGGCAATCGTCGACAAGCTCAACGCGCAGATCAACCGGATCCTCGCCATGCCCGACGTGAAGCAGCGGCTCGATCAGCTTGGGCTCGAGGTGGAGGGCGGCAAGCCCGAAGCGTTCGACGCTTTCGTGAAGAGCGAAGCGGCAAAAGTCGCCCGCCTGATCAAGGTAGGGCTACTCAAAGCTGAGTAGCCTTACCGGATCAAGGTAGGGCTGCTCAAGGCTGAGTAGCCTTGGCCCATTGAGCGCCAAGGTTTGCTCGGGACCGCCTGGAATCCGGGCGCTCCTCCGCTTTGAGTTATATTGCCGCATCTTTCGAGGAGAGGAAAAAACATGTCACGCCACTTCGCTGCAGCGGCTGCTGCAGTCGTTCTCATGACGGCTCATGCGGGCGCCACGCTCGCCCAGAACACGCAGCAGACCCAGGAAAAGTATCCGAGCAAACCGATACGCCTGATCGTCGCGTTCCCGGCGGGCGGCTCGACCGACATCATCGGCCGGCTCGTCGCGCAGCGTCTTTCCCAAAGCCTTGGCCAGCAGGTGATCGTCGACAATCGCGGCGGCGCGGGCGGCATCGTCGGCACCGAGATCGCGGCACGTTCGAATCCGGATGGCTATACGCTGACGATGGGAACCACGAGCACTCACGTGATCGCGCCCGCCGCCTACGGCACCGCCAAGATCAAATACGATCCGGTCAAAGACTTCACGCCGATCACGCTGGTTGCGTCGACGCCGTATCTGCTCGTGGTGAATCCCGCGGTCAAGGCGAATTCGCTCAAGGATTTCGTCGCGCTGGTGAAATCGCAACCGGGCAAGCTCAATTACGCCTCGGCGGGGTCGGGCTCGACCACGCATCTCGCGATGGAGATGCTCAAGCACACCGCGGGCATGGACATCGTGCACGTCCCTTACAACGGTAACGGCCCCGCCGGAACCGCAGTGCTCGGCGGACAGGTGCAGGCGCTCTTCGGCAGCATGCCGGCGGTCCTCCCGCACGCGAAGTCGGGCAAGCTGCGCCCGCTCGCGGTCGGCACGGAGAAGCGCTCGCCGGCGTTACCCGACGTGCCGACGGTCGCCGAGTCGGGCTATCCCGGTTTCGAAGCGTCGCTGTGGCTCGGCTTCTTCGCGCCGCGCGGGACGCCCGCACCGATCATCAACCGGCTGCACGCCGAGCTCGTGAAGATCGTGCTGTCGTCCGACATGAAAGAGCAGTTCGACCGTAACGGCGCGGAGCCGGTGCACAACGCGTCGAACATCGAGCTCGAGCGCCTCGTGCGCAGCGAGATCGACAAGTACGCCAAAGTCATCAAGACCGCGAAAATCAAGCTGGACTGATCCAGCCCCTGCCGCGCCCGCGGCAGGGGCATGCAGATTGCGTCACCCCGCGCGCAGCGCGCGCGGCGGCCGCCGCGCATCCACCACAACCGGACGAAAAGGCGTGCGGGCACGTTCCAGCGCGTACACGAGACAGGTCGTCATCGCCGCCACGGTCGCGACCGCCGCGGTGCTGCTGGTGCTCGCGCTGTGGATGGTCTCGCGCGTGCTCCTTCTCATCTTCGGCGGCGTGCTGCTCGCGGTGCTCCTGCGCGGTCTCGGCGATCTCCTCAGCCGATACACGCGCCTCCCTGAAGGGTGGTCTGTCGTCATCGTCGCCATCGCGCTCGGGCTGGTGTTCGGGTGGGGCGGCTGGTATCTGTCGGGTGAGATCGCGGGGCAGTTCGACGAGCTCGGTCAAAGCCTCACGCAGATGTGGAAGCAGGCGCACAGTCAGCTGCAGAAGTATTCCTGGGGACGCGATGCGCTGAGCGTGCTCGCCGAATATCACCTGTCGGCGGACAACGTCGGCGCGCTCGGGCGGATCGTCGGCGGCGTTGCCGCCGCGGGGTCAGGGCTGGTGCTGAGCGTGATCGTCGGGCTGTATGTCGCGGCCGACCCGGGCCTCTACCGGCGCGGCGTGCTTCGCCTCATCCCGCTGTCGTATCGATTGCGCGCGGCCGAGATCCTGCGCGACCTGCACGAAGTGCTGCGCCGATGGCTCCTCGGCACGCTGCTCCTGATGGTCATCGTGGGCACTGCGGTCGCGCTCGGTCTGTATCTGCTCGGCATCCCGCTCGCGCTCGCCCTCGGCATCATCATGTTCGTGATGGAGTTCATCCCGTACCTCGGACCGATTCTCGCCGCGGTGCCGGCGGTGCTCATCGCGTCGACACTGGGCACACAGGAAATGCTCTTCGTGGTGCTGCTCTACTGGGGCGTGCAGTCGGTCGAAGGATATGTGCTGTCACCGCTCGTTTTCCAGCGCAGCGTCGACGTGCCGCCGATGCTGACGATCAGCGCGCAGGTCGTGCTCGGGACGATGCTCGGAGTGCTGGGGGTCGTGTTCGCGACGCCGCTGACCGCCTGCGCGCTGGTGCTGTTCAATCGAGTGTACGTCGAAGACGTGCTCGGCGATCGCCTCGACGAGCCGGTGGCAGGCGCGCCCGGTGCCAGGCGATGAGATACGAACCCTTCGGGCGCGCTCCATGATCCGGGTAGCCGCGGTCGGCGATCTCCACGTCACGGCGCGCAGCCGCGGCACGCTGCGTCCGGCGTTCCTCGATCTGGCGGGGCGCGCGGACGCGCTGCTACTCGCCGGCGATCTCACGCATCTCGGCAGGATCAGCGAAGCAGAGATACTTGCCGAGGAGCTGCGCGACGTGCCGGTGCCCGTCGTCGCCGTGCTCGGCAATCATGACTTCCATTCGGGCGAATCGGCCGCCATCAGGCGCACGCTCGAGCAGGCCGGCGTCACGATGCTCGAAGGCGAGAGCACCACGCTCGATGTGCGCGGTGAGCGCCTGGGCATCGCAGGTGTGAAAGGATTCGGCGGCGGGTTCGCCGGGGGCTGCGGACACAAGTTCGGCGAGCCGGAGATGAAAGCGTTCGTGCAGATCACCGAAGACGAGGCGGGGCGCCTCGAAGCGAGTCTGCGCGACCTCGAGTCGTGCGATCACCGCATCGCGCTCCTGCACTACGCGCCGATCACGGCGACGCTCGAAGGCGAGCGTTTGGAAATCTTCCCATTCCTCGGCGCGTATCAACTCGCCGATGCGCTCGATCGCGCCGGCGCCGATCTCGCGCTCCACGGACACGCCCATCACGGTGCGCCCGAAGGCGCGACGCCGCGAGGTATTGCGGTTCGTAATGTCGCGATGCCGCTGATCGGCCGCCCGTACCTCATTTTCGAGGTGCAGAGCCGCATCTGAGCGGCCGCGCCGGCGTGCCACGGGCGGTTTCCGGCGCGACGATTGCAGAACTTGCCTATCGACAGGAGCGCGCAGTCATGGACGAGCGAGACCGCGTCGCACGTCCAGATACCAGATTCCGCGTGCGTGCTCCGGCAATAGACCAGAGGAAAAGCATGGGCGAACTCAGCACGTCTGCCGCCGTGGGCGGCACTGCTTCGGACAGGCATTCGCCGCCAGAGGAGCGCAGCGGACCCGCGTGGGGCAGGATTGCGGCCATCGTGGTGCTCGTCGCGGTGCTTACCGCGACCTGGCGCCACACGCCGCTTGCGGAGTTCATCACGCCGGAGCGCGTGATCAACTGGGCGCATTCGGTCGGCAACGTCGCGTGGGCGCCGCTCGTCGTCATGGCCGCTTATACGCCGGCGTGCTTCATCATGTTTCCCCGGCCGCTGATCACGTTGTTCGCGGTGATCGCGTTCGGGCCCGCGTACGGCCTCGCGTACAGCCTTCTCGGCATCATCGGTGCGGCGCTCTCGACGTACTTCGTGGGACGCATGCTCCCGCCCGACACGGTGCGCAGGCTCGCCGGTGACAAGCTGCACGAGATGACCGAGGTGCTCAGGAGGCGCGGGCTGCTCGCCATTTTCGCGGTTCGCATCGTGCCGGTCGCGCCGTTCGCGATCGAAGGCATGGTCGCGGGCGCGATCAGCATCAAGCTCTGGCATTACACGCTTGGGACCGTGCTCGGCATGCTGCCGGGAACGCTGACGACGACGATCTTCGGTGAGCAGATTCAGATCGCGCTCGAGGATCCTTCGCGGATCAACTACTGGCTGGTCGGCGGAATGGTCGTGTTCTTCGTCGGCCTCATCTACGTCGTTCGCCGCTGGTTCGTGACAGAGCACCGCAAAGGCCAGCCGGGTGATTCCGGCGTGATCTGAAAGTGCGGCTACAAATGAAAGAGGGGAACCGCGGTTCCCCTCTTTCACGTACTGACGCAGCCTGTCTACTTCTTCGACGCGGACTTCTTCCTGCTCGTCGACTTGCGGGCTGTCGATTTACGACTGCTCGTCTTGCGACTGCTCGTTTTACGGCTGCTGGATTTACGCGCGGTCGATTTGCGGCCCGTCGATTTGCGGCTTGAGGATTTGCGCGCGCTGGATGACTTTCGGCCACCCGTCGACTTCTTGCGGGACGATTTCTTCGCCGGCACCTTTGCGCCGGCTTCGCGCGCTTCGGAGAGCCCGATCGCGATCGCCTGTTTGCGGCTCTTGACCGTCTTGTTCGAGCGGCCGCTCTTCAGCGTGCCGGCCTTGCGCTTGTGCATCGCGCGACTCACTTTCTTGCTCGCTGCTTTGCCGTATTTCGCCATGTAGTCCTCCGTCGAGTGGTTGGGTTGGAACTCGATCTCATGACTGCGGCAAGGGTCATGCAATTTCTATGCCGTTGGCATTAGGGACGCTTACGAGGACGGCCTCGCTTACGGCTGGCTTTCACTTCCGGAGTATCGGTGTCGCTCTTGCCGTGACGCAGTGCCGCGCGCGCGCTCCTCGCGATATCCATGTACTCCCCGCAGTATTCCAGCAGCTCGTCTTCTTCGAGCTCTTCGAGGTCGAGCAACGCGTTGTGGGCGCCGCTCGTGCAGCGGATGAGCTCGTCGAGCTTGATCTGAATCGCCTGCGCATCACGGTTCTGCGTGTTCTGGATCAGGAACACCATCAGGAACGTGACGATCGTCGTCCCGGTGTTGATCACGAGCTGCCACGTGTCGCTGAAGCCGAATAGCGGGCCGCTCACACCCCACACCACGATCGTCCCCAGCGCCAGGCCGAACGCAGGGGGACTTCCCGAAACATGAGACGTCCACTTTGCGAACCGCGTGAACAACGATGTCGATTTCGTGACCTTCATACCCGCTCCTCTTGTGTTGCCAAAATACAACAGGGGAGCTTTCATTATGCCGCGGCTAAAGGGCTTATATCGACAACTTAAAGCGCTTTCTATTAACCTGCGCGTAGGTTGGCAATCAGCAAAAAACACGCGATGAGGGGAGCAGGAATGAAGCGCGTTCTAGCCTTGGCGTTCGGCACGTGTGTGGCTCTCGGGGGAATGAACAGTGCGAGCGCTGAGTGGGCGATCGGCGCAGGCTTCGAGAATTTCCGCTGGAAGGAATCGACCAACCCCGAGGTCAAGGAATCCGGCCTGCGCTACGCATTCGACCTCACGTGGACGCAGAGCAGGGAGGCGGGGCTCTCGGCTGCATACAACCTCAAGTACTACGTCGGCAACGTCGACTACACCGGCGCGTTCCTGGTGAGCAATCTGCCGATCAGCGACGAGACCCATTACCGCGGCTACGCCAACGAGATCCAGTCGTTGTATCGGATGCCGCAGCACGGAATCGATCTCGTGCTCGCTGCAGGATGGGATCACTGGGACCGGGAGCTCAGCTCGAGCCAGAAGGAAACCTGGGACGTCGCTTACGCGCGGCTCGGAGCAAACTGGAATTCGGCCGTGCGGCAGGGCCCGTTCGCGAGCGGCGGCGTAAAGTATCCGTTCTATGTCCGCGAGAACGCGCATTTCCAGACCATCGGTTTCTTCCAGAATCCGAGGCTGCGGCCGGACGGAGACTTCAGCTTCTACGCAACCCTGGGTTACCGGGTCAACGGCGGCTGGGATGTATTGGCGTACTACGACAGCTACCGATTCAAGCAATCGAACACTGTGGTCGTGTCCAACTCGACTGTGCTCGGCACGTTCTTCCAGCCAAAGAGCCGGCAGGACGCGGTCGGGGTGAAGGTCCAGCACAACTTCTGAAGTGATGCAGCAAAGGCGTAGGGGAACAGGGAGATAAGCAGTCAAGCTGGGTGTTGAATGGGGCAGTACTAAGTTCCAAAGACAAAGCTGCGCCATTGATTGATAGCCGGGTCGCCCCCGGCTATTTTTTTCGCCTGCGCGGTGCGGCGGCGAAAAAGCGCCGGGGCGCCGGCCGGTGAACGTACGGGGGAAACCGAAGAGTTTCCCCCGTAGGCCCCCATCCTTCGGTTATCTACCGATAACCAGGCGATGGCGCTTGCCGATGCATTCTGGTCGTCCAGCGCCCGTAGGCCCTCTCGTTCGGTTATCTGGCGATAACCATCAGTCGAGGGCGGCACAACGCGGCAGGGCGGAGTAACACAGGAATAGGGGTCGTCCGTTCGTCAGGGGGGACGTGCTCGTCTACCGACGCGAAGCCGGAGCCAGCTGTCGGTGGTCGACCATCAGGCAGCGATTCTGGACGACTTTGATGCCGGCTTCGGCGAGCTTTTGCGCGACGTCGTCGTTCTGGATGCCGAGCTGGAGCCAGACCGATTTGGGTTTCTTCGCGAGGATTTCGTCGAGATGCTTGGGAACGTCTTCCGAGCGTCTGAAGACGTTCACCATGTCGACCTCGCCCGGAATCTCGGTGAGCTTCCTGTAGACCGGCTTACCCAGGATCTCTTTCACCTCGGGGTAATAGACCGGCACGGGGATCACGTCGAAGCCCGCGGTGTCGAGATACTTCGCGACATAGAAAGCGGGCTGGCCTCCTTGTGCTTCGGTCTTGATGCCAAGCACTGCAATCGTACGAGTCTCGGCGAGCAGCTCGCGCAAGCCGTCCTGCGTTTTGACGATGTTCTGTGTCCAGTTCATGGTTGTTCAGCCGTATGCGTTGAGGAGATTGACGACGGTATCGCGAATCGGCTGCGGGACACCTTCGCTCGATTCGAGGAAGAGTCCGGTCACGCGTTGCCGGTCGAAGAAGCCATCCGCGACGAGGATCGGTGTGCTTTTGAACTGGCCCGGACCGCTCTCGCCATCATCCACGCCCATGTGGTCGTAGCCGCGGCCCTGTCGCCACGTGAGCGCGCGTTCTCCACGCAGCTTGTCGTAGCAGAGCTGAAAGCCAACGACCGCCTCGCGCTCGTCGATCCACACAATGAGGTCGAGGTCCGGTGAGGAGAACCAGCGGCGGAACGGCTCGCCTTCGACCTGCCGCGCGTCCGGCAACTCGCGTAGCGCCTCTACCGCCATGACCGCCGCTCCCGGTGGAATGTCCGATTAGCTCGTCGCATAGCTCGAGTCAAACCCTGCAATCTTCCCGCCTGCCAGCTGCGCTTTACCCCACGAGCGGCAACTCGCCGCCGGGCCGGCCAAACACCAGTACGCCGCCGAGCGACTGCGGCATTGCAACGATGCCATGACCGCCCGTGATCCGCCGTACCCCAGCGACCTCGCAGGTTTTTTCCAGGTCGGGCGTTTCGAGAACGTAGCCGGCGATCCACGGCAGTGCAGGCGGTGCGACGCCCAGCGCCTGCTTCCACGCCGCCGGCGCCCCGAACACCACGGCGCCGCGAGCGGTGCGCAGGGCCCACGCCTCGCCATGCTGTTGCGCAGCGATGCCGGTGAAGCGCGCGTAACGCTGCGCCGCTTCGGCGGGATCGGCAACACACACAAGCACCGCTGCGAGCGCGGTCGCGCCGTTTGCATGCCGTATCCAGCGGCTTTGCCACACGAGCTCGGGTGTGCGCTGGTGGCAGAACTGGACGCGGCCTTCAGCCATCACACCCGGCGGAACGCGGACGACGGTGAATCGCGCGGTGTCTTCACCGCTTTCGGTCGAGATCGGCCGTTGCAGTGCGACCGGCGGCAGCGGATCGAAACCGCCGGCTGCGAGGCGATCGTAATCTGCTTGCGGATCCGCTGTGCCGAACGCGATCAGGTGCACGCCGGTATAGCGCCGGATGGCGACCCTGAGCTGCTCTGCGAGCGGGGTGTCCGCGGTCGGTGTGAGGAATTCGATGTAGCCGCGCTCGAACATGACGCAGCGGTTCGCGGTGCCTGCCGGGACGAGCGGCCCGTCGGGCTGCAGGCGATGGGACTGCACCGAGAACGGGGTCAGCGTGAACCCCAGGCGCTCGAGTGCCGCGCTCGCGGCGTCGACCTCGGGAACGAAGTGCGCGACGTGATCGAGCGTGAGCTCGCCCGGCGCAGGTACCTGGCTCGCGACGATCTCAGCGTGGCTCATCGCTCATCTCCCGAAACGTCAATACCCAAGCTGCCGGTCCACGATGTTCTTGAGCTTCCTTCCCGCGATGAACCGCTCGAGGTTCTCGAACCAGGTGTCGAAAAGGCGATCGATGTAACGCGGATCATCGCAGGAGATGTGCGGCATGATCACGAGGTTGGGAACGGTCCACAGCGGCGACTTGGGCGGCAGCGGCTCCTGGTCGAAGACGTCGAGCACTGCGCCGCTGAGGGCGCCGCTCGCGAGCATGCGGGTGAGCGCGGTGTAGTCGACGATCGGTGCACGGCCGATGTTGACGAGCCCGGCGCCGGGTTTGAGTCGTTCGAGCCGCTCCCGATTCATGAGACCGCGGGTCGACGCGGTGAGGGGCGTCGTCACGATCACGAAGTCGGCTTTGGCGAGTGCCCGATCGATCCGGCTCACCGGGTAGACCGCGTCGGCAGGCCGTGCGGCCTCGCCGCTGCGGGTGACCGCGATCACCTCCAGCCCGAGCTTTTTCGCGGCGCGCCCCGCACCGCGGCCGAGGTCGCCGAAGCCGATCACGACCGCTGTTTTTCCCGCGATCGGCGTCGAGAAAATCTGTTCCCAGTGCTTCTTCCGCTGATTCGTAAGCACCTCGGGCATGCGCGAGTTGAGCATGAGCAGCGCCATCGCACACGAGTCTTCCGCCTTTGCGCCGTGGGCCCCGCTGTTGTTCGTAAGAGTCATGTCGGCGGGCAGCCAGTCGAGCGGCATGAGCGCGTCGATGCCGGCGCCGGTCGTCTGGATCCACTTCAGGCGCGGTGCGCGGGCGCGGAGGTTCTCCTGCGGCGGGGCCGAGTTGATCATGACGTCGGCGGTCTTCAGCGCTTCGCCGAGGATGTCTTGGTCCCATCCGATGGTGACGCGCAGGTTCTTCGCGAGCGCCCGGTGGCGCCGGGCCGCTGCGGACCACTTTTCGTCGGTCATGTGAAAAAGCGAGGATCGGTTCCGGCTGCTCTCCAGATGAACGTGTAATTTCTGTGTCTTACCGATTGGCACGAGCTATTGGTCTTTCAAGGAATGGGGTCCGGGGCAAACCATGGGTTCGCCCTGTTCGTTACTGCGCCGGTGATGGTGCGCCCGTTACCGGGCGCGGCATCATTTGATGTTCTTCGATTGCTGGTATGGGCCGGTGACGAACGCGCTGTCCGGTGCGTCTTTCTTCACCGCACCGGCCGCTCTCGCGATCTCCTGCAGTCGCTTGAGCGAAGCGACGTCGTGAGGCTCGAACGAGGCCATGTACGCGCCTTCCCATTGCGCGGCGTAAGCGCGGGCGTCCTCGGCGTTCATGTTCGCTGATTTCTGCAGGATCTCGGCGACCTGGGGCTTGTTCTTCGCGCCGAACTCGAGCCCTTTGCGCACGGCGGCGATGAACCGCGCTACCGCCTGGGGATTCTTCCCGAGATAGCTGTCGTGGACGATCGACACCGCCAGGATGGGCGCCGCGTTCGATTTCGTCAGCTTCTTCCATTCGTCGACGATGCTCGTGAGGCGCCGCGGCTTGAGCTCGTCGATCTGGGCGATCGTGACCGAGCGGATCGCGGCCACGTCTATTTCCTTCTGCGAGAGGAACTGGGCGAGGCGGCCTTCGTTACCCGGCACCACCGCGTAGCTGCCGGTCTTCAGCCCGTAATTGGACTCGAGGATGGCGCTCGCGATCGCGTGGGTCGCGCTTCCGGGTGGGGACATGCCGATCTTGTGTCCTTTCACATCGGCGAGCGACTGCAGCGGCGAGCCGGGCAGCACGACGAACTGGCCTTCGAGGATCTGCGTGGCGAGCACGATCTTGATGGGGACCCCGTCGCCGGCGATCTGCATCGACGCCGTCGAAGGCGCCGCGAAAGCGATGTCGATACCGTTGGAGACGATCGCACGCGTGGGCCCGTTTACTTCCGCGAACTTCACCCATTCGACGTCGAGCCCTTCCTTCTCGGCGAATTTCATCTGCTCCATGACCGCGCCGAAACCGAGGCTGAAGCCGCTCGTCCAGTAGCCGATCTTCACTTTCTGCGCCATGGCGGGCGCGGCGGACCACAGGAGCGCGACAAAAATGCACGACAACACAATACGCGGGCTTCGTTTCACATCGTTTCCTTGGTTAGTAACTCGACTCAACACTCAACTTTGCACAGCTCAGCATTGTTCTCAAATGAGCGATCGCAGCCTCTGAATGTACCGCGTCACTTCAGGCGCCGTCGGGTCGCGGGGACGCGGAAGCGCGATCTGCACTTGCTCGCGCACGCGGCCGGGCCTCGGCGCGAGCACGACCACGTTGTCGGCGAGTACCACCGATTCCTCGACATCGTGGGTCACAAAAACGATCGTGATCTTCTTCATTTCACGGATGCGCAGGAGCTCGTCGTGCATCAGCGAGCGCGTCAGCGCGTCGAGCCGCGAGAACGGCTCGTCCATGAGCAGGATGCACGGCTCGAGCACGAGGCTCCGCGCGAGTGCGACGCGGCTGCGCATCCCCCCGGAGAGCTGATACGGGAAAGCGTCTGCGAAGCCCTCGAGGCCGACGAGCTGAAGCGCTTCCAGCGCGCGGCGCCTGCGCTCGGCTTTCGACGTCGCCCCGGCTTCGAGCGCGAACTCGACGTTGCGGCACGCGGTGCGCCACGGCAGCAGCCGGTCTTCCTGGAACATATAGCTAACGCTGCGCCAGTCGGTGAACGATTCCGACGGGACGCCGTTGATCGAAACGCGGCCGCGGTCGGGCTTGAGCAGCCCTGAGATGATGTTGAGCAGCGTGCTCTTGCCGCAGCCCGACGCGCCGAGGATCGCCAGGACCGAATGCTCGCGCACCTCGAGCGAGATGTCCTCGAGGACGTGCAGGGGCGTGCCGTCCGCGCTCGGGAACCATTTGCTCACGCCCTCGACCGAGATCGCAGTTCGCGTCGTGCCCTGCAGTCCCGCGTCCGCGACGATGGCACCGGCCATCACGATGCCTTGATCGGCGGTTTGGCGGCGAAAACGGAGCCCCGGAGGCAAAGCCGGCCGCGCGGGTCCTGCCACAGCTTTTCATCCGCGTGCAGCTTGCCCAGCGCGCGCGCCACCACGGGGAACGCGTGCTCGGAAAAGCGCTCCGCGATCTCGGTGTAGTAGAGCGGCGTCTTCTCGATCAGCGCGAGGATGTCGTGCGCGAGCGTGGCGACTTTGCGTTCGTCGACGCTCACGCTTCCTGAGTCGGCGTCCGCCTTGCCCGCCACGTAGTCGGCGATCTTCGCGCGGTCGGCGTAGGCGTAAGCGATACGCTCGAAACGCTCGTGGGGCACGCCTTCCGGAATCGTCGCGTCGATACCCACCTTGGCGCCGACCGGAACGACACCGGGAGGCATCACGGGCAGGCTGGGATCGAGCGGTTTCGCACGCGCGCCGGGGATGACGACGACGTCGCGATCGGCTTGCACGCGCGTTGCGATCGCCCATTCCACGTCCATCGGGTTGTTGACGTCGATGTCATCGTCGACGACCACGACGTGCTTCAGGTCCATAACCGACAGCGCCGCGAGGAGCGCGTTCTTGCCTTCGCCCGCCTGCTTGCGGATGGAGATCACGGCATGCCAGAACGCGCAGCCGCCCAGGGTCACGTTGATGTCTTTCACCTGGACCCCGGCGGTCTTGAGCGCCTGGCGGATCGCGGTGTAACGGGTCGGCGCCGCGAGCCAGGTGTTCTCCCACGGCATGTGCAGCGCGTAGTACATCGCGTCCTCGCGCATGGTGATCGCCTTGATGCGAACGATCGGATTCCAGTGCAGCCCGCCCATGAGTCGGGTGAACTCGCCGAAGCGGCCTTCGGGTTGAGTCCAGCCGGTGGGAAGGATCTCGCCTTCGAGGACGATCTCGGCGTCGGCGATGCACGGAAGGTCGATCGTCTCGCACTGCGCGAGCTCGACCGGGGCGCCGCGGAGACCGCCCGCGATCCCCATCTCGTCGACGCCGATCGGCGCGCGGAATCCCGCACCCATGATCTCGATGGGGTGCGTTCCGATGGAGATCGATATCGGGCACGGCCGCCCCTGCTCGTACGCCCGCTGCGCGAACATGCGCATGTTGTTCGGGGTGACGATATCGATGCCGGTGAGGTTCTTCTCCTTCACCATGAATCGGTAGATCCCGCTGTTGAGTCCGTACTCGGGATCTTTGGCGATCACGACCCCGGCGGTGATCATCGGGCCGCCGTCGTAGATCGAGGACATCGGGATCGGCAGCTTGAAGAGATCGACTTCGTCGCCGGTGCGGATCACCTGCTTGTGCTTCGCGTTCTCCACGTAGCGCGGAGAGATCGGGTTGTCGATGCCGTGGCGAAGCATCTGCTCGATCTCCGCATAGTTGCTCGCGCCCATACCCATGATCGAGCGCTCGCGGGTGCGGATGATCCCGGAAATGACGGGTACGTCGTAGCCGATCACGTCATGGAAGAGCAGTGCCTTGTCGGACTGGTCGACGAGCGTCGCGATGTGGCGGATGTCCACCGGCTGGCGGATGTCGACGAGCTCCTGCGCGTCACGCAGGCGATCGATGAATTCACGGAAGTTTTCTTTCATGGCTGCCTGGATTCCAAGTTCGCTGATCGGTGACGGGGGGTAAACCATCCCACCCTGACCCGCGCCGTGAAGGCGAGGGGACTGTTGGCAAAACGCTCCTCCGCTTCAGTGCGGAGGGGTAGATCGCTGTCTGGCGCTATCCCGAATCTTTCAGGATGTCGTGCTTCATGCCCTGCCATCGCTTGATGATGTCGTGCTCGAACCCGAACAGATCGAGGACGCGACCGACACTGTGATTGACGAGGCCGTCGATGTCCTTGGCGCCGCTATAGAACGCGGGCACAGGCGGGAAGATCACCCCGCCCATCTCGGTGACCGCCACCATGTTCCGCAGATGAGCGAGATTGAGAGGGGCCTCGCGCGTGAGCAGCACGAGGCGGCGGCGCTCCTTGAGCACCACGTCCGCCGCACGTGTGATCAGGTTGTCGGAGAACGCATGCGCTACGCCCGACAGCGTTTTCATCGAGCACGGGGCGATCACCATGCCTTCGGTGATGAACGATCCGCTCGCCACCGAGGCGCCGACATCGCGCACGTTGTGCACGACGTCCGCGAGCTTCTGTATGTCTTTCCTTGCGAGGCGATGCTCCTGCCAGGCGTTGAGCATTCCGGCGTCGGAGACGATCAGATGCGACTCCCATCCGCCCGCGGCTCGCAGCGCTTCGAGGATACGCAGCCCGTAAATCGAACCCGTGGCACCGGTGAGGCCGACGATCAGCCGTTTTCGAGCGGGGCTGCCTTTGGCTTTCACGCGCTCTGCGCTTCTTTCTGCCATCTGAAGAGATGGTTTTCGAGCGGCCGCAACACGCCCATTTCTAGCGCGGCCATCATGACTACGAGCGTCATCGTCCATGCGAAAACCTGATCGGTCTGTATGAGGTCGGCGGCCTGGCGGAGCCGATATCCTACACCGCTCGACGAGCCCAACGTCTCAGCAACGAGCGAGACCCGCCAGCCAAAACCGAATGCAAGACGCGCTCCGGAAAAGAAGTGCGGGAGGATCGTCGGCAGATAGATCTTCCACATCACCTTGTGCTTCGCCATGCGCAGCGTGTGCGCGAGCTCGATGAAATCGGCGTTTACGGTGCGCGTGCCCTGCCAGACATTGGTCACGATGAGCGGCATCGCGGTCATGAACACGACGAAGATGGTCGTTGCGTTCGAAATGCCGAACCAGATGATCGCGAAGATCGCCCAGATCGCCGACGACACCGTGTTCATCACCGGGATGATCGGCTCGAAGAATTCCCCCAGGCGCTTGCTCGCCCCCAGTGCGATGCCGAGCGGCAAGCCGATCACGGTCGCGAGGACGAAGCCGGTTGCGACCCGCCCGAGCGTGATCGCGAGGTTGCTCCAGAGGTCGCCGCTGGATGAGAGCGCGCGTAGCGCTTCGAAGACTCGCGGCGGCCCCGGCAGGACGAAGTGGGGCAGCGGGAGTGAAGCGATCCACCACACGCCGACGAGGATCGCGACCAGCGCCACGCGCTGCGCGACGAGACCGCCGCGCCACTTGCGAGGCGGGGCGGGGGCGTGGATTTGTTGTTCTAGAACAGCAGGCACTGGAGGGGCAGTGTTGAGTGTTGAGTGTTAAGTGTGGAGTTTTTAGTGTTAAGTGCTAAGGGGGCCCTTCGAGTGTCTCGCTGCCGAGAGCCTCAGGGCGAACGGCATTCTGCAGTAGGTTGCTGCGGGTCCGTTCGCCCTGAGCGTCGCGCCGCGACGCAGTCGAAGGGCAACTAAGGGGTCACTCAACACTCAATACTGAGCACTCAACACTTTTCACTGCGGAGCTCATTTCGGCTGCACAGTGAAATACGTTCCCCGCCCGCTTGCCACCAGCGCACCGTCCTTGTCGTAGACCGTTGCCTCGGCCGTCGAGTATTGGCTGCCCATGCGCACCACGCGCGCCTTGGCCGTGAGGTCTCCGGGCATTGCGGCCTTGTGATAATCGACCCGAATGTCGATCGTGGGGACCGGGCGCCCGAGCTCGGCCGCGATCGCGTAATCGGCAGCGACGTCCACGATCGCAGCAAGAATCCCGCCATGGGTGTAGCGCCGGTCGGGATTCACCACCCACTCTTCGCGCCAGGCGGCTCTGATCTCGAGTCCTTCGGCGTCTGCTTTGACGATGGTGAAGTTGAGCCACTGATTGAACGGCCCGCGCGTGATCAACTGCTGCAGCTTGTCGACACCGATGCGGGTGTCGCTTTTTTGTTCGCTCATGTCCTGGTGCTCCTGTCCTGTTCGTGTTCGGTGGCGCCCGCGGCGATGCGCCGCAGCTGTGCCTGGTCGACTTTGTTGGTGCCCGCGAGCGGCAGTGCGTCGAGGAAGAACACCCGGCGGGGGTGCTGGTACGCGGGGCCGTTCGCCAGGGCGAACTGCTTCACGTCTTCCTCGGTCGCGTGCATTCCGGAGCGGAGCACGAGGAAGGCATACGGCACCTGTCCTTTCATCTCGTGCTGAAATGGCAAGACGTGGGCCTGATGCACGGCCGGATGACGCTCGAGGAGCTGCTCGACTTCGATCGGGAAGATGTTCTCGCCGCCGCTGACGAACATGTCGTCGGTGCGGCCGACGAAATAATAGAAGCCGTCAGCGTCGCGCCGGAAGATATCACCCGTGTGATACCAGCCGTCGCGCAGGCGCTTCGCCGTCTCTTCGGGGAGATTGTGGTAGGCGAGCAGCACGCCGGGGTTACGCAGGAGGAGCTCACCTTCGTCCTCGTTCGCGCCGCCGATGAGCTTCGCGCCCGTGCCGGCGTAGGGCGCGCCCACCGAGCCGGAAGGACGGGGTTTGCCTTCGGGGTGCGGCCCGAGAGGCACCGGCGCGCCTTCTGTGACCCCGTATACGACGAGCGGTTCCGCATTGGGAAAGCGCTCGCGAAGTTGCGTCAGGAGCTGCGGCGACGAAGGCGCCGAGCCCATCATGATCGTGCGCACCGACGAGACATCGGTCTGCGCGAGGAGATCTTCTCTCGCGAGCACCATCGACATCATGGTGGGAACGCCCGAGATCACTGTCGCGCCGTAGCGCCCGATCGCCTGGATGTAGCGCTCGACGTTGAACTGGGGCATGAGCACGAGCTTCGCGCCCGCTGTGAGCCCCTGCTTGATCGCATTGAGTGCGTTCTTGTGGTACAGCGGGGCGGCCACGAGGATGACGTCTTTCTCCGTGGTGCCGCGCGTGTGCGCGAGTATCCGGCGGCTCCAGTTCTGGCCGAAATGAGTCAGCAGCACACCCTTGGGGCGGCCGGTCGAGCCGGAGGTGTACGGCTGGATCGCGACCGAATCGGCGTCCGGTTCGAAGGGCGTGAGCGGCCCCGGATCGAGAAAGCGATGCAGGCTGCGGTGACCGGAGCCGTCGAGGTCGACGCGCGGAATATCGGCGGGGCAGAGGTGAGAGAGCGTGTGCTCGGCGAATATGAGCCTCGCGCCGGAATCCGCGACGATGTAGTGCACCGTGTCGCGGGCGAGCTTGATGTTGATCGGGACCGGCACGACGCCCGCGCGCATCGCACCGAGCACCAGCGCGACGAACTCGTGGCGATTGGTCGAGAGGATCGCGATGCGGTCGCCGGGTTCGAGGGCTGCCCGCTGCAGCCCGCGCGCGACCGCGTTGCAGAGCTCGTCGAGCGCGTGAAAGCTGATCTCGCGCGGCTTGGCGGGATCGTGCAGGTCGACCAGCGCGGTACGCGTGCTTTCGGCGTGCTCGGCAAAGAGGAGGCCAAGGTTGCCCGGATAGCCGCGGGGTTCGGGGAGAGGGATCGGCATTTGCGTCTGCTCAACCCACCCGGGGGTGGGGGTGCATCATCACGGGGTGACCACGACCTTGCCAAAGACTTCGCGATTCTCGATCAGCTTCAGCCCCTCGGCCGCGCGCTCGAGCGGCAGCACTTCGTCGATGACCGGCTTCATCGTGCCGTCCTTGATCATCTCCATCAGTGCGAGCAGGTTTTCATCGTAGAAGCTGTTGGAGCCGATCACCTGCAGCTCGAAGCTCCAGATGTAGCGCAGGTCTTCCTTCGGGTCGTACCCGGCCGTCGCGCCGCACACCAGGATCTTTCCGCCGCGTTTCACGCACCGCAGCGTCGGCACCCACGTGTCGCCCCCGGTGAAGTTCACCACCACGTCGACGCCGCCTTCGTTGGTTCGACGTTGAGGCTTGCCGTATTGCTGGATGGCCCACTTCGAGAAATCGACTTCCTTGTAATTGATGACGTGATCGGCGCCGAGGTCCTTCAGGCGCTGGATCTTGTCTTCGCTCGAGGCGCATGCGATCACTTCCGCGCCGCGCATCTTGGCGAGCAGCACGCAACCGGTGCCCACTCCGCCGCTCGCACCGAGCACCATGACCTTGTCGCCGGCGTGGATCGTGTCGTGGGTGTAGATCATGCGATGCGCGGTGCCGTACGCGACGGGGAGGGAGGCTGCCTCCTCGAAGCTGACGCCATCGGGCATGCGCAGCAACTGATGCTCGGCGACGAGGCATTTCTCGGCGAGGCCGCCGTGCATCATTTCGCCCATCAGACCTTTCTTACGATTGAGCGGATTCACCAGCACGCGGTCTCCCGGCTTCCATCCGGTGACGCCGGGACCGACCTCGAGGATCTCGCCTGCGAGATCGAGGCCGATGATCATCGGCAGCGGAACCTTGATCCCGGGCATGCTGCGCACCGTAAAGACGTCGTGATAGTTAAACGACGTCGCGCGCACGCGAATGACCACGTGGCCTTCGGTCACCACGGGATCGGGAAAATCGGTGACGTATTGCAATTTGTCGAGGTCGCCGTGCTCGCGCAGAACTACTGCCTTCATGCTGATCTCCGTTGATTTCGTTGCAGCCCGCGAAGCGGGAAGGGGGCGATTATGCGCCGTCGGCGGTAATCGGTAGCGTCATCACCGAGCGGCTGGTGAGGATCGCCGAAACCACCATGTTGCGCGAGGCTTCGATTTCCTCGCGGCAGATGCGCTCGGCGGTCTCGCCATCGCCTCGCGCAAGCGCTTTCAGAAGGCTCTTGTGGTCGTGAGCCAGCTCTGAAGGGCCGGAACGCTTGCCGAGCCCCAGGTGCAGGAGGCGCGTCATCTCGTCGAGCAACTGTTCGATGGCCGCCGCCAGACGGCTGTTGTTCGAGGCTTCGGCGATCGTGACGTGAAAAGCCTTGTTTGCTTCGAGAAACCGGGCGGTGGTCCGCGCATCCCGGGGTTGGTAGCCCTCTTTGTAGATCTCGTCGTACTCGCGCAGACGCTGCGTATTGACCTTGCCCGCGGCAATCCTCGCTGCGGGCGGTTCGAGCATCAGCCTCAATTCGAAGACATCGTGGATGTCCTTCAGCGTGACGGCCGTGACCATGTAGCCGCGCCGCGGAATCGCGCGCACCAGCCCATCGTGTGAAAGCCGAGTCAGCGCGACTCGCACCGCGGCTTTGCCGAGCTTGTACTGCGTCGAAAGTTGCGCCTCGGAGATTTCGCAGCCCGGTGGGAGCGCACAACTGATGATGTCGTGCCTGAGCCGCTCGTATGCGCGCTCCGTGAGGAGAGGGATGGTGACGCCCATCGTGAAATTTTAATTGTGCGGCGGTGACATGGCAACGAGCGCACACTCCGGCGCGGTTGCGCAAGCCCGCCGCGTCCACTTACAGTTGTTCACTCCCATCTTCATTTCCCTGACGTGACGAGCCCAGCCCCGGCGCGAAATCCGTATGGCGCCATTCCGCGCTCGACCGTCATCGGCGTCGTCGCCGCGACGACGATCGCGCAGGTCGCGTCGGTCATGGGCATCGCGGTCTTCCCCGTGATCGCGCCGCGGCTCGCGGACGAGCTCGGGGTCGCGCCGGCGCTCATCGGTTACCAGATCAGTCTCGTTTATGGCGCGGCGACGATCGGCTCGCCCCTGATGAGCTTTGCGGTCGCGCGCTGGGGCGCATGCCGCGCAACGCAGGTCGGACTCGCGTTCGCGGTCGCCGGAATGCTGCTCGCGCTCACTTCTTCCATCGCCGCGCTCGCGGTGACCTCGATCCTGCTCGGCTTCTCGATGACGCTGATGACGCCGGCGTCGACGCATCTTCTTTTTCGTTTCAGCCCGCCTGAGAACCGCAACCTGATCTTCTCGATCAAGCAAACCGGCGTGCCAGGCGGCTGGATGATCATGGCGCTCGTCGCACCGGGCATCACGCTCGCGTTCGGGTGGCGGTGGGCGATCGTATTCGTGCTGGTGGTGGCGGCGGCGACTTTGCTGGCGCTGCAACCGGTCCGCGCGCACTGGGACGACGATCGCAAGCCCCACAGCGGTGTTCGTGCACACCCGATCGCGGGACTGGTTGCGCTGTGGCGACTTCCGGTGCTGCGCTGGCTCGCGGTTGCTGCATTCGCGCTGTCTTTCGTGCAGTTGTGTCTCGGCACGTTCCTGGTGACGATGCTCGTGCAAGACGGCGGATACAGCCTCGTCGCGGCGGGCGTGATGCTCTCGCTCGTCCATGGCGCGGGTGTCACCGCGCGCGTCGTCTGGGGATGGGTCGCCGATCGCACCGGCAACAGTCTCGGATTACTGACGAAGCTCGCCGCGACCACCGCGGTGTGCTGTCTCGTGCTCGCGTTTCTCACGCGTGGGTGGGCGCCGTCGGTCGTGGCGATCTTCTTTACGGTCTTCGGCGCGTGCGCGGTCGGCTGGAACGGGTTGTTCGTGGCCGAGGTCGCACGCCACAGTCCGCGGGGGACCGCGAGTGTCTTTACCAGCGCCGCGATGACCTGGAACTTCGCGGGGATTCTCGTGGGGCCCGCGCTATTCGCCAGCGTGTTCAAGCTGACGGGCAGCTACACGCTGACCTACGGTCTCCTGTCGATCGTCGCGGTTGGCGGGCTGGCGGCGCTTCTGCTGTGCAGCGCCGCCAGTCGGCGCGAGCTGCGCGCCGCCGCGCAGCCATGATCGAAAGCCTCCCGCTCTCCCATCTGGTCTGGATCGGCGTCGCCGTGCTGGCGGCATACATCGTGCGCGGGATGTCTGGTTTCGGTGCGGGTCTCGTTGCGACCCCGATGCTCGCGTACGTGCTGCCGGTGCACGTGGTCGTTCCGGTTTCGGGGCTGCTCGTCTTCGTCCTGTTCATCTTCCTGACGATTCGCGATCGCCACAATGTCATCTGGCGGGAATTCAGGCTGCTCGTGCCGCCCACGATCGTGGGTGTGGTCGCGGGGCTGCTCCTATTTCGCAGGCTCGGCAATGACTGGCTGCTCGTGATGCTCGGCAGCTTCCTGATGATCTACGCGATGTACATGCTCGCGGTGCACGTGTTCGGGCTGCCTCAATTCAAGCTCTCGGAGCGCTGGGCTCTGCCGCTCGGATTCAGCGGGAGCTTCATCGACACGCTGTTCGGCGGTGGCGGCGGCGCGCTCGTCGTGATCTATCTGCACGCGCGCGGTATCGGCCGAATGGAATTCCGGGCCACCGTCGCCATGCTGTGGTTCATCGAGATGATCGCGCGCATCGGCGGTTACGCGATCACGGGGTACTACACGCGCGACGTGCTGCTCATCGTCGCGGCGCTCATTCCGGTGATGGCCCTCGGCACGTTTCTCGGCGAAAAGCTCGGCAACCGGCTGAGCGTCGCGGCTTTTTCACGCATACTGGCGGTGCTGCTTTTCTGCAGCGGATTGAGCCTCTTGTGGAAAAGCTACGCATGATTTCCGACGGGGAGCGGCGGTGAGCTACATCCTCGCGATGGACCAGGGGACCACGAGCTCGCGCGCGATCGTCTTCGATCACGCCGGAGCCATACGCGCGGTCGCCCAGAAGGAATTCGCACAGATCTTTCCGCAGCCCGGCTGGGTGGAGCACGACCCGGGCGAGATCTGGGCCACGCAGCTTGCGGTCGCCGCGGAAGCGGTCGCACGGGCGGGGCTGCGCGCGACCGACATCGCCGCGCTCGGCATCACGAACCAGCGTGAGACGACGCTCCTGTGGGACCGCACCACGGGCGAGCCCATCCACAACGCGATCGTATGGCAGGACCGGCGCACCGCGCCGCTCTGTGACGAGTTGAAGTCCGCCGGCATGGAGCCTCGCATCACTGCCAAGACAGGCCTCGTGCTCGACGCCTATTTCAGCGGCACCAAGGTGAAGTGGCTCTTGGATAACGTGCCTGGCGCGCGCGCGAAGGCAGAAGCAGGGCAGCTCGCCTTCGGCACGGTCGATTCGTGGCTGGTGTGGAAGATGACGGGCGGGGCGCTGCACGTGACCGACGAGACGAACGCTTCGCGCACCCTGTTCTACGACCTTGCGCGCGGCGCTTGGGACGACGAGCTCCTCGCGCTGTTCGATGTGCCGCGCTCGCTGCTGCCGGAAGTGAAGCGTTCGCGAGGCATCGTCGGTGAGACCGCGGCCCATATTCTTTCCGCGCAAATTCCGATCGCCGGCATCGCGGGAGACCAGCAGGCGGCGCTCTTCGGGCAGCGCTGCGTCACGCCGGGAATGGTCAAGAACACCTACGGTACCGGCTGCTTCATGCTCATGCACACCGGTGGAGCGCCGATGCCCTCGCGGCATCGGCTGCTGACGACCGCGGCGTGTCCGCTGGACGACGCGCCTCAATATGCGCTGGAAGGCAGCGTGTTCGTCGCAGGGGCCACGGTGCAGTGGCTGCGCGATGGCCTGGGAATCATCAGGGCGTCCGCGGACGTCGAGCCGCTCGCTGCTTCGGTGCCGGACAACGGCGGCGTCTATCTCGTGCCCGCTTTCACCGGACTCGGCAGCCCGCACTGGGACCCGCATGCGCGCGGCTCGATCGTCGGCATCACGCGCGGCACGACCGCGGCGCATATCGCGCGCGCGGCGCTCGAGAGCATCGCGTATCAGACCGCGGACGTGCTGCGCGCGATGGAAAGCGATTCGGGCATCACGCTGGCGGAGCTGAGAGTCGACGGCGGGGCCACGCGCAACGACCTCCTCATGCAGTTCCAGGCCGATGTGCTCGGCGTTGCGGTCGTGCGGCCGAAGGTCTACGAAACCACCGCGCTCGGCGCGGCCTACCTGGCAGGGCTCGCGGTAGGCTACTGGACGAGCGCATCAGAGATCGATGCGCAGTGGCAGGTCGACCGGGTGTTCGAGCCTGCGATGTCGCGCGACAAGGCCCAGGCGCTCATGCATCAGTGGAGCAGGGCGGTAGAGCGGTCGGCCGGGTGGATGGAGCCTTCGACTGCACCCACGGACCGGTGAAGGCCCCGAGCGAAACCGAGATTTTCCTCACTGCCTTGGGTGCTTCTCATTCCGGCGAATGCCGGAACCCATCCTGAGGCCGCAGGCGCTTACGAATTGTCGGGCTTGAGCTCGAGCTTGTAGCGCTTTGCCCGCTCGGCGTAGTGCGCGGCGGTGCTGTGGATGTCCTCGATCTCCTGCGGGGTCAGCTGGCGCACCACCCTCCCGGGAGAGCCCATGACGAGCGACCCGTCGGGGATTTCCTTGCCTTCGGCGATGAGCGAGTTCGCGCCGATCAGACAGTTCTTCCCGATCTTCGCGTCGTTGAGGATGACCGCCTTGATGCCGATCAGGCTGCCATCGCCGACCGTGCAGCCGTGGAGCATCGCCATGTGACCGATACTCACGTTCTTGCCGAGCGTGAGCGGGTGACCGGGATCGATGTGCACGACGCAGCCGTCCTGAAGCTGCGAGTTCTCTCCGATCGTGATGAGGTCGTTGTCACCGCGCACCACGCAGTTGAACCAGACACTCGCGTTGTTTTCCAGCACGACAGAACCGACGACGATCGCGTTGTCGGCGATCCAGTAGTCACCCTTGCAGATGACTCTGCGGTCACCGAGCGAGTATTTCATTTCAACAGCCTTTCAATTGCGCCCAGCGCGGTGACCGGGCAGAGCAACGCTGCGCCGTAAGCGGAAAACCGGCTCGTGACCGGTCTTCCGCCCCGGCAGCGGCGTCAGGTTACCGCGGCCGCATGCGACGAGAACGACACCGTGCCAGCACGGGCCGTATCGTCGGTCTTGACGTTGACGAGCGCGACCATGCCTTCATCGACCTTCTTCTGCGCTCGCACGAGCGCAGGCCCGATGTCCTCGGGTTTCTCGACGTATTCCCCGTAGCAGCCCAGCGCTTCGGCCATCTTGTCGTAGCGTGTGTAGCCAAGATCGCGCCCGACTTTTTCCTTTTTCGGGTCGGCCGTCCAGCCGCCGTTGAGGCTGATCACCACGAGCAGCGGCGCCTTGTGGCGCACCGCCGTGTCGAGCTCCATCGCGTTCAGTCCGAACGAACCGTCGCCGTGGACGACGATGACCTGCTTGTCCGGACACGCGATCTTCGCGCCCACGCCGAACGGCATGCCCACGCCCATCATCCCGAACGGGCCGGAGTTCAGGCGGTGCGCCGGTGAGAAGGTCGGCATGGACTGACGCCCGAAGTTGAGGATCTCCTGACCGTCGACCACGAGGATCGCGTCGCGCTTCATGAAGTTCTTCACTTCCTCGCACAGGCGCAGTGGATGGATCGGCGTCGCGTTCATCGACATGCCGCCGCCGGTCTCTTTCTTTTTCGCCGCTTCCCCTTCCGCGAGCTTCTTCCGCCACTGCGCGAAGTTTTCGGCTTCGATGCGCTTGGGCATCGCTTCGATCAGCTGCTGCAGCACCGCCTTGCAGTCGCCGAGGATCGGGATGTCGATCTTGCGCGGCGCGGTGGCGAGCTCATCGCCGTCGATGTCGATGCGCGCGATCTTCGCGTTACCGCCGAAGCGTGGCGCCGACCCGTGGCCGATGATGTAGTTCATGCGCGTGCCGAGGATGAGGATGAGATCGGCATCCTTGAACGCGGTGGATCGCATGGTGAGGAACGACAGCGGGTGATCGTCCGGCAGGACGCCCCGGCCCTGAGGCGTCGTGTAGAACGGGATTCCCGCTTTTTCCACGAACTGCTGCATCTCGCCCCACGCCTTCGACCAGATGACGCCGCTGCCGCTGACGACGAGCGGCTGCTTCGCTTTCGCGAGCGCGTCGATGAGCTCGTTGACGCGCGCGGGCTCGCCGAGCGGACGCGGATTGAGCAGCGGCCGCCCCGAGAGGCGGTAGTCGACCTGGCTTTCGTCGACCTTCTCGTACAGGACGTCGGCGGGGAAATCGAGGTAGACGGGGCCCGGCTTGCCGCCCATCGCCTTCTGGAACGCCGTGTTGACCATCTCGGGAATCCGCTTCACGTTGATCACGCGGTCGGCCCACTTGGTCATCGGCTTCATGATCGCGAGCTGATCGATCTCCTGGAAGGTCTGCCGCCCATACAGCCCGATCGCGGAGGAGCCGCCGAGCGCCACGACCGGCGCGCAGTCGATGAACGCGTTGGCGATACCCGTCGTGAGGTTGATCGTGCCGGGGCCGCTCGCCCCCATGCACACGCCGGGTTTCTGCAGGAGGCGGGCGTAAGCCTGAGCCGACAGCGCGGCCGCCTGCTCATGCCGCACGTCGATCATGCGGATGCCTTCCTTGGGGCATGTGGTCTGGACGAGCTGCATCGGCCCGCCCATGATGAAGAACAAATCCTTCGTGCCCTCGTTCTTGAGACATTTCGCAAGGATTTCAGAGCCTGTGATCTCAGCCATGGTCGTGTCCTCCTAGATGATTTTGTCGTCGCGGAGCGCGGTCACCTGCGCGTCGCTCATGCCGAGCCAGTCTTTCAGCGCTTCGCCGCTATGCTCGCCGAGGAGCGGTGCGGGTTTGACAGGCGCCGGGTTGCCGTCGAAGCGTACTGCCCAGCCCGCCATCTTAAAGTCGCCGTGAGCCGGGTGCTTGATCTTCTGAATGATCGCCCGCTCCTCGAAATTGGGATCGTTCAGCAGCTCGAGCGTGTCGCGCACCGCGCCCGAGGGCACGGCCGCGCCGATCACGCGCATGCACTCGTACTTGTCGCGCTTGCTCGTGAACTCCGTGATGATCCTGTCGATCTCCGCCGAGTTTTCGACTCGCGCTTCGCGGGTTTCGAAGCGCGGATCTCCGATCAGATCCTTGCGGCCGATCGCTTCGAGAAGCTTCGGCCAGTGCTGCGGATTGCCGCGGCTCGTGTAGACGTACACATAGTCGTTCGGCCCGCCGGGCGCGCACGGATAGATGTCGCACGGCGGATTGTTGCCTTCGAGGTTGCGCGCGCCTGCCCTGGGCGCCGGCTTGCCGGTCTTGGTGGTGAGACAGAACGCGTTGCGGATGTAGTGCAGGATCGCGTCCTGCATCGCGACCTGCAGGTGCACGCCTTTGCCGGTCTCCTTGCGCTTGTAGAGCGCGGCGAGAATGCTGATGCACATCAGCATCCCGGTCCCTGAGTCGCCGAGCGTCGCGCCGGGCTTCGCGGGTCGGCCATCGGGCTCGCCGGTGATGCTCATCAGTCCGCCGCACGCCTGCGCGATCATGTCGAACGCAAGATTGTTCTCGTAAGGGCTGCCTTCGCCGAAGCCTTTGACCTGTCCGTAGATGATTCCCGGATTGATCTCGCTCAGCACGTCATAACCGAGGCCGAGGCGCTCGATCGCGCCCGGCGCGAAATTCTCCATGAAGATGTCGGCCTTCTTCGCGAGGTCCTTGATGATCTGGAGACCGCGCGGGGATTTCACGTTGACCGTGATCGAGCGCTTGTTCGAGTTGTAGTTCAGGAAATACGGATCGTCCTTGTGCGGCTTGGTGGTGCCGGTCCGGCGACCGGGGTCCCCGCCCGTCGGATTCTCGACTTTCACCACATCCGCGCCGAGCCATGCGAGCACCTGCGTGCACGACGTTCCCGCCTCGAACTGCGTCATATCCAGCACCTTAACCCCACTGAGACAGCCAGGAGCCACGGTTTTGGTATTGCTCATCGGTTTCTCCCCCTCCAGGTAGAACGGTTTGAGAACACTACGCCCGCAGTATTGCCGGCCGCGCGTCGTTCGATTCTAACCCCGGGGAAGGGGCCGACCGTCTCGATGCTGCACGCTTTCGCGCGCGCATGAAAAAGGGCGCTCAGGAGCGCCCTTTTCATTCGTCCGCAGGCGAGACGCCCGCGAGCTGTTACAGCAGCGGTACGATCAGCAACGCGACGATGTTGATGATCTTGATGAGCGGGTTCACTGCGGGGCCCGCGGTGTCCTTGTAAGGATCGCCGACCGTGTCGCCTGTCACCGCGGCTTTGTGGGCGTCGGAGCCTTTGCCGCCGTGGTTGCCGTCTTCGATGTACTTCTTGGCGTTGTCCCACGCACCGCCGCCGGTGGTCATCGAGATCGCGACGAAGAGGCCGGTCACGATCGTGCCGATGAGGAGACCGCCGAGCGCACGAATGCCAGCGCCTGGGCCCATCGCCCAGTTCATGAGGACCGCGAGCACGATCGGCACCAGCACCGGCAGGAGCGAGGGGACGATCATCTCCTTGATCGCGGCACGGGTGAGCATGTCCACCGCACGCGAATAATCCGGCTTCGCGGTTCCCTGCATGATGCCGGCGATCTCGCGGAACTGGCGCCGCACTTCGACCACGACGGCGCCTGCAGCGCGGCCGACCGCTTCCATCGCCATCGCGCCGAAGAGATACGGGACCATGCCGCCGATGAAAAGACCGATGATGACCGCGGGATCCGACAGCGAGAACTGCTGGATCTTGCCCGCCGCTTCGAGGTTGTGCGTGTAGTCGGCGAACAGCACCAGGGCTGCCAGGCCTGCCGACCCGATCGCGTAGCCTTTGGTGACGGCTTTCGTGGTGTTGCCGACCGCGTCGAGCGGATCGGTCACTGCGCGCACCGACTCGGGCAGGTTTGCCATCTCGGCGATGCCGCCTGCGTTGTCGGTGATGGGGCCGTAGGCGTCGAGCGCGACGATCATGCCGGTCATCGAGAGCATCGCGGTTGCCGCGATCGCGATCCCGTAGAGTCCGGCGAGCTGAAACGACGCCCAGATCGAAACGCACACCGCCAGGACCGGCAGCGCCGTCGACTTCATCGAGACGCCGAGGCCCGCGATGATGTTCGTCGCGTGTCCGGTCGTGGACGCCGAGGCGACGTGCCGCACCGGGCCGAACTCGGTGGCGGTGTAGTACTCGGTAATCACGACCATCGCAGCGGTCAGCGCGAGACCGACGAGCGATGCGCCGAAGAGGCTGTTGCGAAGCTCCGGGCCCATCATGGCGTCGGTGATGAACCAGAACGCCACCGCGGCGAGCACGCCGGAGACGATGACGCCTTTGTATAGCGCGCCCATGATCTTGCCGCCTTCGCTGGTCTTCACGAAGAACGTGCCGATGATCGACGCGATGATCGACGCGCCGCCCAGCACGAGCGGGTAGAGGATCGCGTTGCCGGCGAAAGGCTGGCCCGCGAACAGAAGCCCGCCGAGCAGCATCGTGGCGATGATCGTGACGGCATAGGTTTCGAAAAGGTCCGCTGCCATGCCGGCGCAGTCGCCGACGTTGTCGCCCACGTTGTCGGCGATGACCGCAGGGTTACGCGGATCGTCTTCGGGGATGCCGGCTTCGACCTTACCGACGAGGTCGGCGCCGACGTCGGCGCCTTTGGTGAAGATCCCGCCGCCCAGTCTTGCGAAGATCGAGATCAGCGATCCGCCGAACGCGAAGCCGACGAGCGCGTGCAGCGCGATGGCCGCGCCCCACATTTCAGTCGCGAACCAAAAGTAGGACGCGACGCCGAGCAGCCCCAGGCCGACGACCAGCATGCCGGTGATGGCGCCGCCGCGAAATGCGATCTTGAGCGCAGCGTTGATGCCGTTACGCGCCGCTTCCGCAGTGCGCACGTTTGCACGCACGGAGATATACATGCCGGTGTAGCCCGCGAGACCCGAGAGCACCGCGCCGAAGAGAAAGCCGAGGGCGATGGGCCAGCCAAGCGCGAATCCGAGCACCACGAAAAGCACGACGCCGACAATGCCGATCGTCGTGTACTGGCGGTTCAGGTACGCCTGCGCGCCTTGCTGAATGGCTGCGGCGATTTCGCGCATGCGGTCGTTGCCGCTGGGCTGAGCGAGCACCCATTTGATCGACATGGCCCCATAGATCAGGGCCGCAACCGCGCAGGCGAGCGCGAAGATAAGGTACGACATGGTCACTCCCGTGTGTTATCGACCGTTTTCTACGCGGCCGGTCGTTTTGCCACTGATTTGAAAACTACTGATGACTTTCCCGCGCGCGCTTCACTCAGGACTTCTGTGAATCGAGCGCGGCGAAGATCTGGTCGCGAACCGTTTCGACCGGGCCTTGCCCATTGATATGCACATACCGCGGCGCGCGTGCGTCACCGCTTGCGCTCCAGTCGAGGTAATACTTGACCAGCGGCTTGGTCTGCGCGTGATACGTGTTGATGCGCGTCCTGACGGTCTGTTCGTTGTCGTCGGGCCTCTGGACCAGCGGCTCTCCCGTGACATCGTCCCGGTCCGCGTTCTTCGGCGGGTTGAACGTCACGTGATAGGTGCGGCCGGAGCCCGGATGCACGCGCCGCCCGCTCATGCGTTTCAGCACTTCCTCGTCGTCGACGCTGAAGTCGAGGACGTAATCGATATCGATACCTGCTGCACGCAGCGCTTCGGCCTGTGCCAGCGTGCGGGGAAAGCCGTCGATGATGAATCCGCCGGCGGCGTCCGGCTGCTTGATGCGTTCCTTCACGAGCTCGATGACCAGCGGATCGGGCACGAGCGCGCCGCGGTCCATGTAGCCTTTAGCTTCCTTGCCGAGAGTCGAGCCCGACGTGATCGCGGTGCGCAGCATGTCCCCCGTGGAAATCTGAGGAATGCCGTACTTGCGGGTGAGGAACTGAGCCTGGGTGCCTTTTCCGGCGCCGGGCAGGCCGAGCAGGAGTATGCGCATGACGGGCAGTGCAGATGTGGTGCCGTTGTCCGCGGACGGCCGGTGCCGCTAAAGCCTCTGCCGCGAAGCACCGCTCGAACGTTGAGAAGCCGCGGAGTATAGCCGGTTTCGAGGCCTTACGAAACGCATCGCCCCGCAAGGAACGCGGCCGATGCCTCACAAACCATCAGGCCGTAAGCAATGCGCCCGGTGCGTCACGAAACGGATCGCGGCTCGCAAGCATTGGGCCCACGGCCTTACGAAGCGCGGCGCCGGCGTGAGCCGAGCAATCGCTGCACGCGCTTCAGGTCTTCCGGGGTATCGATGCCGGCATGAGGCGCGTTGCGCGAAATGGCAACGCTGATGCGATAGCCGTGCGCGAGCGCGCGCAGTTGCTCGAGCGCCTCGAAGCGTTCGATCGCGGCGGGCTTCAGCCGCTTGAACGCGAGCAGGAAAGCGGCGCGATATGCGTAAATGCCCAGGTGGCGGTAGACCGGCAGTCCGCGCGGAATCGACGACATGCCGGCCGCATGCGCGTCGCGCGCGAAAGGGATGGGAGCGCGGCTGAAATAGAGTGCGAGACCGCGGTTGTCGAGCACGACCTTGACGACGTTGGGATTCGCGAGCTCCGCTGTGTCACGTATCGGATAGCACGCGGTCGCGATTGCAGCTTCACGGTGCAACGAGAGGTTCTCGGCGACGCTGCGGATGAGCGACGGCGCAATGAGCGGCTCGTCGCCCTGAACGTTCACGACCACGCTGCGCTGCGGATATTTACGCCGCGACACGACTTCCGCGATGCGATCGGTGCCGGTCGAATGATCGCTCCGCGTCATCATCACGTCGTAACCATGGCCGCGGACCGCTTCGGCGATCTCTTCGTGGTCCGTTGCGACCACGACCTCCGACGCCCCGCTGCGCGTCGCCTGCTCCGCGACGCGAACCACCATCGGCTTGCCGCCGATGTCGGCCAGCGGTTTGCCCGGCAGCCGCGTAGAGGCGTAGCGGGCGGGGATGACAACGATGAAGCTCATCGAATAGCCGTGAACGGGTGAACGAGTGAACGGGTGAACGGGTGAACGGGTGAACGGGTGAACGGGTGAACGAGTGAACGGGTGAATTCGTGGCGGCGTTGAGCGCTTTACTCAAACGTTCTTCGTCAGCGCCCTCGTGGAGATTGGTCTACACACGGCCTAACGCGGGGTTCAACACCCGTTCACCCGTTCACTCGTTCACCCGTTCACGATCTCTTCCTCGGGAGGCAGCTTCCTCGCTTCCTCCTCCAGCATCACCGGAATGTCGTCCTTGACGGGGTAGCCGAGCCGGCACGGCTTACAGATGAGCTCGCCGGCGCTCTTGCGATAGAGGAGCGGGCCTTTGCAGAGCGGGCACACCAGGATGTCGAGGAGGCGAGGGTTCATGGATGATTGTCGAGCTTCAGTTTTTTCAAGATCAGCTCACCCAACTTTGGATCGGGCGCGGCTTCGACCGGCAATACCCACATGTGCGCGGCGGCGAATGCGGCGCATTTTACCGCATCCTTTTCGGTCATCAGGATGACGTCTGCTCCACGCCGATCGAGATCGCTCTCACGATACGCATGGTGATCCGGGAAAGCGCGCGCTTCGTGTTTCACGCCGAGCGCGTCGAGGTGCGAGAAGAAGCGTGCGGGATTGCCGATGCCCGCGATCGCAAGCACACGCTTGTCCGCGAAATCGCCGGGGCCGGCGCGCCCGTTCGGCTCGAGAAGATTATGGAACTCGCGGCCGTGCAGCCGCATGGCGCAGGCATGGGGCCATGCGTCCAAATGGCCGCCGTTTACGACCACCGCGTCGACGCTTGCAAGGCGTGACGAAGGCTCGCGCAACGGGCCTGCGGGCAGCATGAGGCCGTTCCCGAGGCCTCGCACGCCATCGACGACTGCGATCTCGACATCTCTCGCGAGCCGGTAATGCTGCAGACCGTCGTCGCTGATCACGATGTCGCACGCAGGGTGTGCAGCGAGCAGCGCTTTCGCCGCGGCAACCCGGTCTGCGCCGATCCACACAGGGCAGCCGGCGCGCGTAGCGAGCAGCAAGGGCTCGTCGCCGACGCTCGCGGCATCGGACGAGGGCAGGACCGCGCGAACCGCGTCCGAGCCGCTGCGGTAGCCGCGACTGACGATGCCGGGCTGGCGCCCGTGCTGTCGAAGCAGCGATGCAAGCCACAGCACCAGGGGCGTTTTGCCGGTGCCGCCGACCGTTATGTTGCCCACGACGACGATCGGTGCGCCAACGCGCACGGGGCGCATCACGCCGGCCGCATACAAGCCGCGACGGGCCGCGACGACTGCGCGAAAAAGAATGCTGACGGGGTAGAGCGCGACGCTCAGCGGGGTGAGGCGCTGCCAGTGCCGCGGCGGGCGCATGCGCGCCTATTTCTGGGTCTGAATCGTGAAGGTGATCTTGCCGTAGCCGGCGGCCTGGGCCGCTTCCATGACCCTGACCACCGATTGGTGCGAAGCGTCGGCGTCGGCGCTGATCACGATCACGGGGTCTTTCATGCTGCCTGCCGCGCGCTTCAACTCCTGCAGCAGGCGATCGCGCGTGTTGGAAACGGCGTTCTTGTTGATGGTGTAGTTACCCTTGGCGTCCACCGCCACGTCGATCTGGTCGATGCGCTCAGGCGGCTTGTTCGCCTCGGCGGTCGGCAGATTGATCTGAAGCTCAGAGAAGCGCGAGTACGTTGTGGTGACCATCAGGAAGATCAGGATCACCAGCAGCACGTCGATCAGCGGGATGAAGTTGATCTCCGGCTCTTCCCGGTACGTGCGAGGCCGGAACCTCATGCCTGGCGCTCACCATGCACGATCTCGACCAGCTTGATCGCCTGGAGCTCCATGTCGACGAGGAGCGCGTCGACTTTCGCCCTGAAGTACCGGTAGAAGACCATGCTCGGAATCGCTACCACGAGACCGAAAGCGGTGTTGTAGAGGGCGATCGAGATGCCGTGGGCGAGCACGAGCGGATTGCCGCCTTGCGGGGTCTGCGACCCGAAGATCTCGATCATGCCGATGACCGTTCCGAAGAGGCCGAGCAGCGGGCCGATCGCCGCGATCGTTCCGAGCGTCGTCAGGAAGCGCTCCAACTCGATGGCGACGGCGCGCCCGGATTCCTCGATCGCCTCCTTCATCACGGCGGACGTGGCGTCGACGTTGCGCAGCCCTGCCGCGAGGATCTGGCCGAGAGGGGAATCGGCGCTGAGCCGGTCGATCATCTCGGGCGTGGCGCCGTTTTGTCGGTATTCCTGGAGGACCCGCTCGAGCAGGCCGCGCGGCATTACCACGCTGCGACGGAGGGACCAGACGCGCTCGCCGATGATCGCAAGCGCGATTACGGAACACAAAATCAGTGGCCAGATGGGCCAACCCGCCGCTTCAATGATCGAAAACACGCCGCCGCTCCGGTAAAGTGCGCGTCACTTTAATCGGCCTCGCTACATTGAGCAAGCAATGCTGAGGTTGAGCCTGACGAAAACGAGGTAAACTCTTCCGGGACAATGCCTTTTTACTTTTTCCACAATGTCTGTGGATAAGGCTGTGAGTACTCTCTGGGAATTCGTCGTAAGTGAGGCTTCGGTATAGGAATTTCGTGCGGCGATTAAAAATTAGACCCGTCCGATTCCAGTTCCAGTTCAACGACTTACGTAATTCTCCCGGGCATTTCCCTCTGAGCGGATGAAGCGATGTGTCAAGTGCGTGACAGCTGTGGATGAACCACATCGCGGACTTGAAATCAACCCCTGAGCTGAAGCCTTGAATCATCGAGTATTTTTTTCCGAATTGAGTGTCGCACCTGTCATCTTTACACGACAGGAAGGTGCATTTCGCCCATGTTGGACCTGACCCCGGTCGACGCTCCGCCGCGCGTTTTTTCGGTCAGCGAGGTCAATGCCCTGGCGCGCTCGGTTCTCGAGCAGCGGCTGCCGCTCGCCTGGGTCGGCGGCGAGATTTCGAATTTCAAGCGCTACGATTCCGGACACTGCTATTTCACGCTCAAGGACGAATCGGCCCAGGTCGATTGCGTGATGTTCCGCCAGAAAGCGATGCTGCTCGGCTGGCAGCCCGCGAACGGAATGCAGGTCGAAGTTCGCGCCTGTCCGACGCTCTACGAAGCGCGCGGCAAGTTTCAGCTCAACGTCGAGGTGATGCGTCGCGCAGGGCTCGGAGCGCTGTATGAGGCGTTCGGGCGGCTGAAGGCGAAGCTGGAAGGCGAAGGGCTTTTCGACGCGGGCCGCAAGCGCGCGCTGCCGCGGTATCCGCGGCGGATCGGGATCGTCACGTCCCCCAAAGCGGCTGCGCTGCGGGACGTGCTCACAATCCTGCGGCGGCGTTCACCCGGCACGCCGGTGATCCTCTATCCGGTCCCGGTGCAGGGGGAGGGCGCCGGCGCGAGAATCGCCGACGCCGTCTCGAATGCGAGCGCTCGTGGCGAAGTCGACGTCCTCATCGTGTGCCGCGGCGGCGGCAGCATCGAGGACTTGTGGGCTTACAACGATGAAAGCCTCGCCCGCGCCATCGCACGCTGCGCGGTCCCGGTGATTTCCGGCGTCGGGCATGAAACCGATTTCACGATCGTCGACTTTGTCGCCGACGTTCGGGCACCGACCCCCACCGCGGCAGCGCAGCTCGCGACCGCTGACCGGCTCGAGCTCTGCCAGCAGCTTCGGCAGCGGCAGCTCCATCTGACGCGCCTCGTCACCCGGGCGCTCGAAAACCGGATGCAGCGCGTCGACTATCTCGGGAAGTGTCTCGTGCACCCGGGGGAGCGCATCGCCAATCAGCTCCAGCATCTGGAGCATCTTGCAAACCGGATGTGCGGCGGGTGGAAACGCCTGGCGGAAGGACGAACCTGGACGCTACGGGGCGTCGCGCGCGAGCTCGCGCGCACCGCACCCGACGTCGCGCACCTCGAACGCGCGCGTGTCGATCTCGGACGCAGGCTGAAAGACAGCGTTCACTCGCGGCTCGATTCGGCGTCGGCGCGCTTGAGCAACCTCGAAGGTCACCTGAAGCTGCTGAATCCGCACCTCGTGCTCGAGCGCGGCTACAGCATCGCGATGACCGAGTCAGGCGCGATCGTGCACGACGCCGCGCAGCTGACGGCTGGCGAGCAGGTCACGCTCACGTTCGCCAAAGGCTCCGCCGATGCGAACGTGACGCGCACGCGTCGCTAGCCGTCATCCTGGCGTACGCCGGGATCCACCTTGACGTTCAACGGTTTGACGGTTCGACAATGGATTCTGGAGCGCAGGGTGCCGCGCCCGGTCCAGGCAAGGCGTCCTAACTCGCCGCGATCGACTCGATCTCCCGCCTGACGTATTCGAGCACCCGCGCCGCGACGTCTTCAGCCAGGCAATCGAACAGCGTCACATCCTCCATCGAGCGCAGCCACGTGAGCTGGCGCTTTGCGAGCTGCCGCGTCGCCGCGACACCGTGGGCCACGAAATCCTCGCGCGTGAGCTCGCCGTTGAGGTGCTGCAGCGCCTGGCGATAGCCCACGCAGCGCATGGACGGCATGGACGCGTCGAGCCCGTATTCCTCCCGCACCCGTGAGACTTCGTCGATCAGGCCGTCGTCCAGCATCTGAGTGAAGCGTTGTTCGATTCGCGCGTGCAGTCCGGCACGGTCTTCGGGCACCAGCGCTACCTTGATCGGCGTATACGGGAAATAGACGTAGCGTGGCTTCTGAAGGAGCTCAGCCATCGTTTTCCCGGTGATGTAGTAGATCTCGAGCGCGCGCTGCACCCGCTGCATGTCGTTCGGCTGAAGGCGCGCAGCGGTGGCCGGGTCGAGCTCCTGGAGCTTCGCGTACACGGCCGGCCAGCCTTCTTCCTCCGCGATCGTGTCGATGACGAGCCTGATCATCGGATCGGCGGCCGGCAGCTCGTTCAGGCCTTCGGTGAGCGCCTGAAAGTAGAGCATCGTGCCGCCGACGAGGAGCGGTATGCGATCGCGCTCGGTGATCTCGCGCATCACCACGAGCGCGTCGTCGCGAAAGCGCGCAGCCGAGTAAGTCTCGTGCGGCTCGATGACGTCGATCAGATGGTGAGGCACGCTATCGAGCGTCGCGCGGTCCGGCTTCGCGGTGCCGATGTTCATGTCCTTGTAGACGAGCGCGGAATCGACGCTGACGATCTCGCACGGCAGCACGCGCGCGAGCTCGAGCGCGACCGCCGTCTTTCCGCTCGCGGTCGGTCCCATGAGCAGGATCGCCGGCGGCTGTTTGGTCGGTTTAGCCAAGCTGCTTATTTCGCTCTGATTTTTGGTTATCGGTAGATAGCGAAGGAAAGGGGCGCACGGGGGAAACCGAAGTTTCCTCCGGGTCATTCACCGATTCGTGCGCGACCAGGTTCACCGTCCGCGCATGAAAAGCTTGTCGAGCTCGCTCATCGTGATCTGATGCCACGTTGGGCGCCCGTGGTTGCACTGCCCGGAGCGGTCGGTCTCTTCCATCTCGCGCAGCAGCGCGTCCATCTCGGGGATCGTCAGGCGCCGATTGGCGCGCACCGCTGCGTGACACGCCATCGTGCCGAGGAGCTCGTTGCGGCGCTCGGTCAGCACGCGGGAAGCGCCGAACTCCGAGAGCTCGCGCAGCACGTCGCGGGCGAGCTCGCGCGCGTCGGCGTCGTGCAGCATCGCCGGGACCGCTCGCACGACGAGCGCGGACGGTGACGCCTGGCCCAGGTCGAAACCGAGCTGCGACAGCGCTTCGCGGTGGTCCTCGGCGGTCGCGACTTCGAGCGGCTCGGCGTTGAAGACGACCGGCACGAGCAGCGGCTGCATCGGGATCTCAGCCGTATCGAGCGCCTGTTTCAGGCGCTCGTACATGATCCGCTCGTGCGCCGCATGCATGTCCACGATGACGAGACCGTGCTCGTTCTGAGCGAGCACGTACACCCCCGCAAGCTGTGCGATTGCCGAGCCGAGGGGCATCGCGGTGTAGTTCGGGGCCGCAGCCTCGCGCGCCTGGGTCGTTCCGCCGAAGAGCGTCGCGTAGAAGTCGGGCGCCTGAGGTGTCGCGAGCGCCATCGCCTGCTGCTGCATGAAGGGGCGCTGCGGAGAATACGCCGGGGCCGGCACCGCCTCGAAACCTCGGTCCTGGTCCTCCTCGAATCGGGTGCCGGAGGCGGCGCTCGGCGCGAGTGCTTTGCTGATCGCGTGAAACACGAACTGGTGGATCGCGCGCGAATCGCGAAAGCGCACTTCGGTCTTCGCGGGGTGCACGTTGACGTCCACGCCGGCGGGATCGAGCTCGACGAACAGCACGTAGGAGGGAAAGCGATCGTGATGCAGCACGTCCTGATAAGCCTGCCTGATCGCGTGCGCGAGGAGGCGGTCGCGCACGAAACGGCCGTTCACGTAGACGTACTGCGCGTCGCGGCTCGCGGACGCGCTCGCCGGCGATCCGACAAAGCCATAAAGCCGCAGGCTCCCGGCGGATTCATCGACCGCGCGCGCCGCGGCAATGAATTCCTCGCCGATGACCGCTCCGACGCGCTCGGCCACGGTCTGAGGTTTCATGTGCCAGCGCGCTCGTCCGTTGTGCGTGAGCGAAAACGCGGTATCGCAGCGCGAGAGCATGGTGCGCTTGAACGCTTCATCGCAGTGCGCGAACTCGGTCGCTTCGGACTTGAGGAACTTGCGGCGCGCGGGCGTGTTGAAGTAAAGGTCGCGGACTTCCACGGTCGTGCCGGGCGTGAGCGTCGCCGGCTCGGGCGCGAGGACCTGGGGTCCTTCGGCGACCACCGACCACGCGTGTTTCGCATCTGCACGGCGGCTCGAGAGCGTGACGCGTGCAACCGAGGCGATGCTCGCGAGCGCCTCGCCGCGAAAGCCCAGGCTCGCGACGCGCTCGAGATCGGTCAGCGATGCAATCTTGCTCGTCGCGTGACGCGCGACCGCCAGGGGGAGATCGTCGAGCGCGATTCCGCAGCCGTCGTCGCTCACCTTGATGAGGCGCGTGCCGCCGGCAGCGAGCTGCACTGCGATCTCGCGCGCACCGGCATCGAGACTGTTCTCGAGGAGCTCCTTCAGCGCCGAAGACGGCCGCTCGACGACTTCACCGGCTGCGATCTGATTGACGAGAAGATCGGGCAAAACATTGATCGTCGGCATATCGAATTATAAGTTCATATAATCGGCACGTCGCGACACTCCACCATCGAAAGGACTGCATGGCCCAGGTAATAGGCGTACCGAGCGAAACCGCTGCGGGTGAGAAACGCGTCGCCACGGTCCCCGAAGTCGTCGAAAAGCTCGTGAAGCTCGGTTTCCGGGTCGCAGTGCAGGCAGGCGCGGGCGACGCCGCGAATTTCAGCGACGAGACCTATCGCTCAGCCGGCGCCGAAATCCTGCCGGATGCCGCGTCGCTGTGGGCCGCTGCGGACATCGTGTTCAAGGTGCGCGCGCCGACTACCGAGGAAATTGCGCTGATGCGCGAGGGGCAGACGCTCGTCTCGTTCATCTGGCCCGCGCAAAACCCCGAGCTGATGCAGGCGCTGGCGCAGAAGAAAACGACCGTACTCGCGATGGACAGCGTGCCGCGCATCTCGCGCGCGCAGAAGCTCGACGCGCTCTCGTCGATGGCGAACATCGCCGGCTATCGCGCGGTCATCGAAGCGGCGCACCACTTTGGCCGCTTCTTCACCGGCCAGATCACCGCCGCGGGCAAGGTTCCGCCGGCGAAAGTGTTCATCATCGGCGCAGGCGTCGCCGGTCTCGCGGCGATCGGCGCCGCGTCCGGCCTCGGGGCGATCGTGCGTGCGAACGACACCCGACCCGAAGTCGCCGACCAGATCACGTCGCTGGGCGGCGAATTCGTCCCGGTCGAGTACGAGGAGGAAGGTTCGGGCGTCGGCGGCTACGCGAAGGTGATGAGCGAAGGCTTCCAGAAAGCGCAGCGCGAGACGTTCGCGAAGCAGGCGAAGGAAGTCGACGTCATCATCACCACCGCGCTCATACCGGGCAAGCCCGCGCCCAAGCTGATCACCGCCGAGATGGTCCAGTCGATGAAGCCCGGCAGCGTCATCGTCGACCTCGCCGCAGAGCAGGGCGGCAATTGCGAGCTGACCGAGCCGGGGCAGGTCGTCGTGAGGCACGGCGTCACGATCATCGGATACACCGATCTGCCGAGTCGTCTGTCGAAGCAGGCGAGCGCGCTGTATGCGAATAACCTCCTGCGGCTCACCGAAGAGCTGTGCAAGGCGAAGGACGGGACGATCGTGGTCAACATGGAGGACGAAGTGATCCGCGGGACGACGGTGATCAACGCCGGCGAGATCACGTGGCCGCCGCCAGCGCCGCGACTCTCCGCCGCGCCGCCTGCAAAGGCGGCTGCAGCGAAAGCCGCCATGCCCGCGCCTGCCAAATCGCGCGGCCACGGCGGCGGTGGCGCCCCGTCGTCACCTCGCACGACAGCGATCGTGTTTCTCACGGTCGCAGCGCTTTTCGTGTTCATCGGCGCAAATGCCCCACCGGCGTTCATCGGTCACTTCACGGTGTTCGTGCTGGCGTGTTTCGTCGGCTACATGGTCGTCTGGAACGTGACGCCGGCGCTCCACACGCCGCTGATGAGCGTCACCAACGCGATCAGCAGCATCATTGCGATCGGCGCGCTGGTGCAGGTGGCGCCGCCGTTCGTCAACATGATCGATTCCGTCCACCGGCCGACCGGCTGGATCATCGGTCTGGCCGTGGCGAGCATCGTCCTGGTCGCGATCAACATGTTCGGCGGTTTCGCCGTCACCCAGCGCATGCTGGCCATGTTCCGAAAATAATGAGGCACCTCGCCAGCGCCCGCTGGCGCCGTCCGCAAGCAGGGGAAATACGATGTCGGTAACGCTGGCCACCGTCGCCTATCTGGGCGCGATCATTCTGTTCATCCTGAGCCTGGGCGGTCTCTCGAACCCCGAGAGCTCGCGCCGCGGCAACCTCTACGGCGTCGTCGGCATGACGATCGCCGTGCTCGCAACGATATTCGGGCCGCAGGTCACGCCTCAGGGCTACGTCTGGATCATCGGTGCGTTGGCGGTGGGCGCGACGATCGGCCTCTATGCGGCGCGCACGGTCAAGATGACCCAGATGCCCGAGCTGGTCGCGCTCATGCACAGCCTCGTGGGCCTGGCCGCGGTTCTCGTCGGGTACGCGAACTACATCGATCCCGCGGCGACGGCGCATTTCCAGGGCGCGGAGCGGACGATCCACGAGATCGAGATCTATATCGGGATCCTGATCGGCGCGATCACGTTCTCCGGCTCGCTGATCGCGTTCGGCAAGCTCTCCGGGCGGATCACGGGTAAGCCGTTGCTCCTGCCCGCGCGCCACTGGATCAACCTCGCGGGTCTCCTCGCGGTGATCTGGGCTGGCGCACAGTTCATCCAGGCGGCGTCGATCGACGCGGGTATGACGCCGCTCGTGGTCATGACGGTCATCGCGCTCCTCTTCGGCATTCACATGGTGATGGCGATCGGCGGCGCCGACATGCCGGTGGTGGTCTCGATGCTCAACAGTTATTCGGGGTGGGCCGCTGCAGCGACGGGCTTCATGCTGAGCAACGATCTGCTGATCGTCACCGGCGCGCTCGTGGGGTCGAGCGGCGCGATCCTTTCGTACATCATGTGCCGTGCGATGAACCGCAACTTCATCAGCGTGATCGCCGGCGGATTCGGCACCGAAGGCGGGAAACCCGCAGCTGCGGGCGGCGAGCAGCCTGCCGGCGAGGTCGTGGCGATCAGCGCGGCGGACACCGCGGAGCTCCTGCGCGAGGCCAAGAACGTCATCATCGTCCCGGGCTACGGCATGGCGGTCGCGCAAGCGCAGCACACGGTCTTCGAGATCACGCGGTATTTGCGCGAGAAAGGCGTCAACGTGCGATTCGGCATCCACCCGGTCGCGGGCCGGATGCCCGGGCACATGAACGTGCTGCTCGCGGAGGCCAAAGTGCCCTACGACATCGTGATGGAGATGGACGAGATCAACGAGGACTTCCCGCAGACCGACGTAGCGATGGTCATCGGCGCGAACGACATCGTGAACCCCGCGGCGGAGGAGGACCCGTCGAGCCCGATCGCGGGGATGCCGGTGCTCCAGGTGTGGAACGCGAAAACGTCGGTCGTGATGAAGCGCAGCATGGCGTCAGGCTACGCGGGTGTCGACAATCCGCTCTTCTACAAGGACAACAACCGGATGCTGTTCGGAGACGCGAAGAAGATGCTGGATGAAGTGCTGGTGGACCTCAAGGCGGCCGCTTGAGTTGAGTGTTGAGTGTTGAGTGTTGAGTGTTGAGTGTTGAGTGTTGAGTGGTGAGTGGTGAGTGGTGAGTGGTGAGTGGTGAGTGGTGAGTGGTGAGTGGTGAGGCAGGTGTGAGTCGTCGGGTCGTCATTCTGGCGAAGGCCAGAATCCATTTTGACGTTCAACTAAACACTCAACACTAACAACTCAACACGTGCGCGGCGCTGGGCGCGCGCCCGCGCGCTCAGCGCGAAGCGATGCTCTCGCGCGAGAGCGGTGGGTTCTTCGCGAAGTAGCGCTTGATCCCCTGCACGATCGCCTCCGCCATCTTCCCCTGGTAAGGGTCGCTGCGAAGCTTCCCTTCCTCTTCCGGATTGCTGATGAACGCGGTCTCGACCAGTATCGACGGAATGTCGGGGGCTTTCAGCACCGCGAACCCCGCCTGTTCGACCGAGCTTTTGTGCAGCGTGTTGATCTCGCCAAGCTCGGAGAGCACGGCTTTGCCGAGCTTCAGACTGTCGTTGATCGTCGCGGTCTGCGAGAGATCGAGCAGCGTCTGCTTGAGGTAAGGGTCTTTCACGTCGAGGTTCACGCCGCCGATGAGATCGGCGTCGTTTTCGCGCTTCGCCAGCCACCGCGCGGCGACCGAAGTGGCGCCACGCTCGGACAATGCAAAGACCGACGACCCGCGCGCGTGCGGCTTGATAAACGCGTCGGCGTGCACCGAAACGAAGAGATCGGCATTGATGCGCCGGGCTTTCTGAACGCGCATCTGCAACGGAATGAAGTAGTCGCCATCGCGGATCAGGACTGCGCGCATGTTCGGCTCGCGGTCGATGCGCTCTTTCAGCTTGCGCGCGATCGCGAGCGTCACATCTTTTTCGTTGGTGCCCGAAGGACCGCGCGCGCCGGAGTCGTCGCCGCCATGGCCGGCATCGACCGCGACGATGATCGGACGTACCGGTGCGCCTCGGGCCTTGCGCGCAGGAGCCGGCGAGTCGGCCGGAGGCGCGGCGGCGGGCGGCTCCGGAAGCTCGAGCTCGGGTCGCGCGGCTACTGCATCGGGGCGGGCAGGGGGGCGCGGCGGCTCCGCGGAGGCGCTGTCCCGCTGGGCCTGGTGCCGGTCGAGGAACGCGAGCAGCGGATCGGGCGGAACGAGCGGGTAGAGGTCGAGCACGAGCCGGTGACCGAACTGACCGATCGGGGTCAACGCGAAAACCTGCGGTTTGACCGTCGCCTTGAGATCGAAGACGAGCCGGATCGTGCCCGGTTTGAAGCGTCCGACGCGCACCGACCGGACATACGGGTCCTTCTCGCCGACGGCGGTCGCAAGTCCCGTGAGTGCCGGCGCGATGTCGACGTTATCGAGATCGAGGACCAGTCGGTCGGGGTTTTCCAGCGAGAAAATCCTGTGCTGGATGGCGGCGGGCGATTCGAACGTGATGCGCGTGAAATCGGCCGCGGGCCAGACGCGGGCGGCGCTGATCCTGATGGTCGGTTCGGCAGCGGCGCATTCACTCCCGAACGGGAGAAGGACGGCGGTCAGCAGAGTGAACACGGCAAAGCGCCAGCGGCGAGCGCGAATCGCGACCGCCGTAAACCCGTGCGCTAGTGCTGAAGCCGCTCCAGACAAAGTGTTCCCACCTCCGTGCCGGCGTGCCACTCGACCATCCTGCCGTCACCCGCGATACGCATCGCTATGTGTATGTCGGCAGGGGGAAGCGTCGGCGCTTTTTCCGGCCATTCGATGAGACACACCGACTCGGGCGTGAAGTACTCGCGAAACCCGGCTGCGGCCCAGTCGTTCGGCTCATCGAACCGATAAAAATCAAAGTGATATAAGTATAACCTAGAAAATTCGTAAACTTCAACCAGCGCGAAGGTCGGGCTTTTGACCCGACCGTGGTGTCCGAGGGCTCTCAGGAGCCCGCGCGCGAGCGTGGTTTTGCCTGCGCCGAGGTCGCCGGAGAGATGAATGACGAGCCCCGGCCGTATGGCTTTCGCGAGCTCGGCGCCGAATTCGAGCGTGGCCGCCTCGTCCGGCAGGAACCGGCTGTGGAGCCCGGGTTTAAGATGATCGGTATGCAAGAGGATGAAATCGAAGCGAAACCCGACTGGGCGGAGCTGGTGCGGAAGATCCGGGAGTGGGGCAGCGAGCTCGGCTTCCAGCAGGTGGGTATCGCTGACTGCGACCTCGCGCGCGCTGAAACACGCCTGCTCGAGTGGCTCGCGCAGGGGCGCCACGGGGACATGGATTATATGGCACGGCACGGCGCACGCCGGGCGCGGCCGTCCGAGCTCGTGCCGGGAACCATCCGGGTCATCACGGCGCGGATGAACTATCTGCCCGACCCGGCGCGCGACAGCGCCGAAGTGCTCGACGCGCCCGAGCGCGCTTTCCTCTCGCGCTATGCGCTCGGCCGCGATTACCACAAGGTGATGCGAAAGCGGCTCCAGCAGCTGGCAGATCGCATTTCGGACAAGGTGGGCCCGTTTCAATACCGCGCGTTCACCGACAGCGCGCCGGTGATGGAAGTGGCGCTGGCGGAAAAAGCGGGTCTCGGCTGGCGCGGCAAGCACACCTTGCTGCTCAATCGGGAGTCCGGGTCTTATTTCTTCCTCGGCGAGATCTACACCGATCTGCCGCTGCCGCTGGATCCGCCAACGCAGGCGCATTGCGGTACGTGCCGCAAGTGTCTGGATATCTGTCCAACGCAGGCGATCGTTGCCCCCTACGAGCTCGACGCGAGACGCTGCATCTCGTATCTGACGATCGAGCACAAAGGGTCGATTCCGATCGAGCTGCGCGGGCTCATCGGCAATCGCGTCTACGGTTGCGACGATTGCCAGCTCGCGTGCCCCTGGAACCGCTTCGCGCGGTTGACCGAGCAGGGCGACTTCGCGGTTCGCAACGGGCTCGACGACGCGAGGCTCGTGGACTTGTTCCGCTGGAGCGAGACTCAATTCCGCGAACGCCTCGCCGGCAGCGCGATCCTTCGCATCGGTTACGAGCGCTGGCTGCGCAATCTTGCGGTCGGAATGGGTAACGCATTGAAAAGGTTACCCGCCGGCGGCGACGCCGATGAGATCGTGGCGGCGCTCGAACAAAGACGCGACGACCGGTCCGCGCTCGTTCGCGAGCACGTTGCCTGGGCGCTCGCACAGCGCGTGTCAGATAAATCGGCAGAACCGATGTAGAACAACGAGATAAGCTTGGCGCGCCCGACACGTGGAGTTCGCAACCGTGTTTTTCTCACGGACGCATGCCCGCGTCATAGACGCAACTTGCCGCGTACGGTAAATTCAGGACCCCTACCTCCGCCGCGCCGGACACGCTGAACTGATCGTGGAGCGCGTTCTCGTGGCGCCTCGTGGACTTGAGGCTGCAACGTTTGTTGCGCAGCCATACGCGGTGCACACGAAAGGAGAGGAGGAGGCGGCCGACAGGGGCTCACCGTTCGACAGTAGCACGTCGAAACTGCACACGTACGTGTTGCCCGGCAGGACTAATTCGACATAAAAAACATGTCAGAGGGCGATGTATCTCGTGGGCATAGTGTTTGCTGTATCGAGCCGGACAAAACAGGGTGGAACACCGATGCTAGTTACGATGCTCCGAATAAGCGTCGGGCTATTGCTGTGGGTAAGCAGTTGGAGTTTTGCGGCGTCGCCGAATATTGCGTTCTTCTATGGAGCGAATCCCCCGTGGGACGAACTGCAGGCTTTCGACATCGTGGTCGTCGAGCCGGGCCACGGCAATAACATCGATCCTAAGCGCCGCTCCACCGCGCACACCCAGGTATTTGCATACGTATCGGTAGGCGAGGTCGAGCGCGACCGGCCCTACGTGAAAGAGGTGCCCGCAGCGTGGGCGCCCGCCGCCAACGAGACCTGGAACAGTCTCGTCATCGACCAGACGCAAGCCGACTGGCCCAAATTTCTGGTCGAACGCATCGTCGCTCCGCTCTGGGATCAGGGCTACCGCGGCTTCTTCCTCGACACACTCGATTCGTTTCACATCATCGCGAAGACCGACGAGGAGCGCGCCCGGCAGGCGAAAGGCCTCGTTCAGGCGGTGCGCGCGATTCGCACGCGGTTTCCCGAGGCGAAGCTCATTTTTAACCGCGGCTTCGAGATCCTGCCGGAGCTCTACCAGGACGCCTACGCGGTCGCCGCCGAATCGCTGTTCAGCGGCTGGGACGCAGCGAACTCCAAGTACATCGACGTAAACGAGAAGGACCGCGCGTGGCTGCTCGAGCGCCTGCAGCAGGTCCGCACCGAATACAAGCTGCCGGTCATCGCAATCGACTACGCACCTCCGCAGTCGAGGGAGGCGGCGCGAGACACGGCCCGCAAGATCGCGGCGCTCGGATTCACGCCCTGGGTCGCGAGCAGCGGCCTCGACCAGCTCGGTGTCGGCGCCATCGAAGTGATGCCGCGCAAGATCCTCATGCTGTACGACAGCGGCGGCAATGAGTTCAGTCTTTACGAAGACCGCATTCATTCGTTCGCGACGATGCCCCTGAACTATCTGGGGTACGCAGTGGAATATGCGGACATCAACAATCCGCTGCCGCAGGAGCCGCTCGCTGGTCGCTATGCCGGGATCGTGAGCTGGTTCGCGAGCGACGCGCCGGGGCGCAAGCCTGGGTTTCTCGACTGGATCGACCGCCAGCGTCGGCAGGGCATGAAGATCGCGATGTTCGGGAGCTTCCCGTTCCCGCTCTCGCATCAGCTCGCGCGCGAGTTCGGCATCAACGTGGGAACGGTGCGCCGCGCGGCGCAGACCCTCTCGATCGATCTGCGCGATCCGCTGATCGGTTTCGAGTCGCAGCCGTATGCAGAGCGCCGCTTCTTCGCGCCCATCAGTGCGCAGAATGGAACGCCGCTCCTGCGCTGGAAGAGCGATGCAGGCGACACCATGGACGCCGCGGCGATCACGCCGTGGGGCGGTTATGTGCTCTCGCCCTACGAGATGCTCTCGCTCCCCAACGACGGCGGCAACCGATGGGTCGTTCAGCCTTTCGAGTTCCTGCGCCGCGCGCTCGCGCTGCCGGCGATGCCGGTTCCGGACGTGACGACCGAGAACGGCCGGCGTCTGATGCTCGCGCACATCGACGGCGACGGTTTCGCGAACGTGGGCGAGTTCGCCGGGCGGCCTTTCGCGAGCGACGTGTTGCTGCGCGACGTTCTGCAGAAGTATCGAGTTCCGCATACGGTCTCGATCATCCAGGGTGAGATCGCGCCAAACGGCCTCTACCCGAAGCTCTCGCCCCAGCTCGAGCCGATCGCGCGCAGGATTTTCGCTCTGCCGCATGTCGAGATTGCGAGCCATACGTTCTCGCATCCGTTCCGCTGGTCGCCTGCTGCATCGACTGCCGACCCGCTCGCGTACAACCTGCAGATCCCCGGCTACACCTTCAATCTCGATTCGGAGATCCGCGGCTCGATCGACTACATCAACACGCGCCTCGCGCCGCCGAACAAGCGGGTCAAGATGCTGTTCTGGACCGGCGACACCAACCCGGGACGCGATGCGGTACAGAGCGCTTACGACGCCGGCGTGCTCAACATGAATGGCGGCGGAGCGCTGATCACGCGCAGGAATCGGTCGATCTCTTCGGTCTGGCCGATCGGGATGCAGAAGGGCGCGTATTTCCAGGTCCACGCGCCGAATCACAACGAGAACGTCTACACCGCGAACTGGACCGGACCGTTTTACGGCTTCGAGCGCGTGATCGAAAGCTTCGAGCTGACCGAGTCGCCGCTTCGTCTGAAGCCGATCGATATCTACTATCACGTATATTCCGCCAGCAAGCGCGCTTCGCTTACCGCGCTCGATCGGGTTTATCAGTGGGCGCTCAAGCAGCCGGTGATGAACATCTACGCTTCCGAGTACGCCCAGAAGGTGCTCGACTTCAACCGGGTCGTGGTGGCGCGCTCGCCCGATGGCTGGATCGTCCGCGGCGGCGGCGCGCTGCGCCAGTTGCGCGTGCCGAACACGCTCGGCGTCCCGGACGTCCGGACGAGCGAGGGCATCGCCGGTTATTCACCGCGCGGCAACGACGTCTATGTGCACATGACGGGTGGCGAAGCGCTGCTGAAGCTCGCGCCGCAAGTCGCGACCCAACCTTATCTCGTGGAAGCGAACGGGCGCCTTGCGAACTGGCGTCTCGAAGGCTCCACCACCCAATTCGGTCTGCAGTCCCATGTTCCGTTGCGCTTTGCGCTGGCCAATGTTTCCGGCTGCCGCGTCGAAGGCGACGGCAGACCGCTCCAGGGCGCAGTGCAAGGCGGTATCACCCGGTATGAGCTAAAGCAAAATGGCATCGAAAGAATTTCGGTCACCTGCGCATCCTGAGCCGCCGCGACAGCGCCTGACTTCGCCCTGGACGCTCCTCGGCGTCGCGCTGGCGGTGCTGATCACGCTCGTCCTCATTTTCCCGGGCAGCAGCTTGATGACGCAGTCGCAGGTGCAGACCGGCGTGCAGGGCTCGGTACGTGACGCAACCGGCACGTCCGTGGCGGGAACCCCTGTTCCTGGAGCGCCGGCTTACGGGGGCGGCACTGGGGGCAGCGGCCGCACGGGGGGCGCGACGGGCGGCGGCAGCCGAGGTCCCGGCGTCGTAGGTGGCGGCGGCGGCGGAAAAACGCCTGACAACCGCACCGCGGCGCTGCGCGCGCAGGTGGAAAAAGACCCGAGCAACGCCGACGCGCGTTTCTCCTTGGCGAAGCGCGAGATCGAGCTCGGGAAGATCGCCGAAGCGCGTGCTGCCCTCGAGCCGCTCTACAACTCCCCCGATCCGGCGGTGCGCCAGCGCGCGCGCATGGACGATTTCAAGCTTCAGATGCAGCAGCTCTACGCGATGAAACCGGGTTCACGCGAGCGTGAGCGCGAGACCGAGCGCCTGCGCCAGGAGCTCACCGCGATGAGCCAGTACGACTGGAGCCCCGAGAACACCCAGGAGCTCGCGAGCCTGGGCGGCCAACTCGGTGCGCGCCGCGCCCGGGCCGACCTCTATCGCAAGCTCGTGAACAGCGACAGCAGTCCGTCGCGTCAGTCGGTCGAGCAGGCTGGACGCACGGTCCTGTCCGACGGCGAATACTCGGCCGCCGCCGACATCTACTTCACCGCGCAGGACCGCGCGCAATCGCGCGAGGACAAGCGTCATTACTTCATGCAGGGCGTCAGGGCGCTACAGGCCGGCAACATGCCGCGGGAGGCCGCCGCCGCCGCCGACCGGCACATCGGCTCCCTCGAGCAGGACGACGAGATCCTGCGCTTCATGATCAGGCTCGCGCGTGCGTCGAACGACACGAAGCGCGCGCAGTACTACACCCGCAAGCTGATGCGGATGTCCGAATCCGGGGCGGTTCTGCGATGGCTGATGGCGGTCGCCGATGCGATCGTGCCGTCGGCCCTTGCCGCCGACGGTGAAGCGCCGCAGTCGCGCAATCCGATGGCGGGGATGCGCCCCTACAACGCCGAGGATTACCAGCTCGCATACGAAGTTTTCCTCGGCAACCGCAATCTCGACGACGCCTATCGCGTCGCAGCCGCCGCGGTCTCCCAGGTGCCCAGCGATATGGCGTGGCGCGAGCGTCTGGCCCAGATTTCCGAATGGAGCAACCGCCCGAGTGAGGCGCTCCAGCAATGGCTGTATATCGCCCGCCGTACCGGCCGGCCCGCGGCGTGGCAGGCCGTGCTCAGGCTGGCACCGGGCGCGTTCGACGACGAAGCGCTGCTCGAAGCCATGCGCTACCAGTCAGCCAAGGGACCTGTCACCGACGACCAGTGGCGAGCGATCGTCGACGCGTACGAGCGCGTCGGCCGTCCTCGCGAAGCCCTGACCCTGCTCGAGCGTGAATACGCGCGCAAGCCCAATCCGGTGCTGATCGAGCTGCAGGCGACCCTGCTCGAGCGGATGGGAGACCTCGAAGGTTCGATCGCAGCCTACCGCCGTCTCATCGAGCGCTCGGGTGCGACGCCGCAGCGCGTGGCGACGCTCGCCACGCTCCTCATGGTGCGCGGTGACTACAAGGAAGCCTATCAGCTCCTCGATGCGCAGCGCGACAAGGTCACTCCGGAGGACGCCGAGTACTGGCGCATGCTCGCCGACCTCGCGCTGCAACTGCAGCAGGACGTGTCCGCCGAGCAAGCCCTGAACGTGCTGGTGAAAAGCACCAAGGCCGAGCCGGACGACTTCAACCGGCTGATCGCGCTGCTCCAGCCGCGACAGCCTGAAGCCGCCGCGCGGCTTGCGGAGCTCGGTTACGAGCGTTTCAAGACGACCGACTATCTCGTCGCCGCACTCGGCATCTACAGTGAACGCCGCGATTTCGTGAGCATGCGCCGCGTGTTCGGCTACATGACACCGGAAGTGGAGGCTGAGCTCGCGAAAAGCCCGGATTTCCTCATGCTGCGCGCTGAATATCGCAACGCGACGGGCCATCCCGAGCTCGCTCGCCAGGATTACCGGCAGGCACTGCGCATCGATCCCAACCATCGCTTCGCGCGCCTCGGCTTCATGTGGTTCCTGATCGATCGCCGCGAGCTCGAAGAGCTGCGCCTGCAGATTCCGGCGGCGATGGCGCAAGGGAAGAACGACGTCGCTTTCGACGGCGTGCTCGGCGCCGCGTGGCTCACGCTCGGGGAAACCGCACGCGCCGTCGAGTATTTCGCGCGAGTGTTGAAGCGCAATCCGGACGACTACCTGTGGCTGCTCAACTACGCCGACGCGCTCGAGCAGAATGGTGAGCCCGACATGGCGTGGCGCGTTCGCCGGCACGCCTGGATCAAGGTGCGCCAGGAGATGGCGCAGGTGAAGGGGAAGAACCCGCCCCTCGATCTGCTCCAGGCGCACGCGCGCCTTGCGGTACAGAACTCGCCCGGCGATCCGGCGTGGGCGGTCATGCGCAATCTCATGCGCCAGGATCAGGCGCTCGATGCGTCGGGCGTCGACCCGACGCGGCGCCGGCTCGATGCGGGCACGCGCGACCTCGTGCTGTCGTGGGCGATCAGCAGCGAGCAGTGGATCGGCGCGAAGACCTGGCTGTGGAAGCAATACTCGCGCAACATGGTGAAGCCGACGTGGGGCGAGTCGCTCCTCGCGATCGTCGAGAACGACGTCGAGACCCTGCAGCGACTGCTCGATACGCAGCCTGATTCGATCCCGCGCTACGACCGCCACGAGGCTGCGGAGAAGACGCAGCAATACCGGCTCGCGCAGGACATCGCGTTCAACGAGCTCGTGCGCCGCCCGAACGACGACGAGATGCACCTGAGGCTCACGAACTCGGTGCTCAACATGTACAACTACGTCGAGGTCGGGCAGACGCACTTCCGCCGCGGCGTGGTAGACGGCCGCGAGCGCATGGCGGAGGTGGCGGTGTGGCTCTCGCCGCGGCTGCGCCTTTCCTTCGACGTGACCGACATCGACCAGGGCCTGATGAGCCCCGGCGTACTCGCATCGGTGCCGGCGCACGATACCGCGTATGGCATGACGCTCCTCTTCAGGCACGCGATCGGGGAGACGCGCGTATCGGTCTTTCATCGCGACGCGCTGGCCGAATTCACCGGCGTCCGCCTGACCTACGGCCGGCCCCTCGGTCCGCGCGTGACCGGCCGCATCGGTTTCGGCTACAACGAGCGCGCAACCGAGACCACCGCGATGTCGGTGGGCGGTGTGAAAGACAACGTGTTCATCGACCTCGAGTACACCCTGTCGAAACGCGAATACCTGCTCGGCCAGCTCTCCGCCGCCCGCTACTACACCCAGGATCGAACATTCGTCGGCAGCGGACAGAGCCTCAGCTGGGAAGCGGGACACCGCATCCGCACCGAATACCCCGACTTCCACGTGCGCCTCGCGGGCTCGTTCAACAACTTCAACCTGAGCGGATCGGGTGACGAGTTGACCGCGACCCTGAATCCGGGCGGCGCCATTCCGACGTCCGCTTTCTTCCTGCCGCCAAGCTTCAATGTCTACGGCATCTATACCGGGTTCGGTACGTTCTACCGAACCAACTACACCCGTGCGATCCGGCCTTTCGTCGACGTGGGCGTCTCACATAACACCGTGACCGGCCAAGGGTATGGGGCGATACTGGGTGCGTCGGGAACTGTGTTCGGCGGCGACCGGTTGACAGCGTATGCATCGACCGGGCGCGGTGGAAATGGTACTAACGAGTTGTCGCGTGAAGTCGGGCTGCGGTACCAGTACATGTTCGATCGATTCTGATTGTTTTGAAAACGTAGGAAGGAGACCATCGTGCGTATCTTCATCGTAATGTTGCTAGCCGTACTTGCTGCGGCAGGCTGCACCACTACCAATAACAGTGGTATGGGGCCGGCCATCGACGGCAGTGGGAAATGGGTGCTGCTGCCCATCATCAATCACACCGACGTGCCGCAGGCCGGCCTTCGGGCGGAGGCGATCACCGAAGGGTTGCTGCGCGCGGGCGGCGTGAACAACCTTACACGCTATCCCGCGGCGCTCAACCAGGACACGCTCTTCGAGCCTGCCGAGCGCAAGGTGTATGACGAGGCGAACAAGTGGGCGCGCTCCCAGGGCGCCCAGTACGCGGTCTACGGTGCTGTCGACGAATGGCGCTACAAGGTCGGCATCGACGGCGAGCCCGCGGTGGGTGTGGCGCTGCACATCATGGATCTGCAGAGCGGCAACGTCGTGTGGTCGGGCGTGGGCGGCAAGAGCGGCTGGAGTCGTGAATCGCTGTCCGGGGTGGCCCAGAAGCTGATCAGGGACCTGCTCGCGACTGCAAACATTCGCGGCACGAGCTCGGGCGCCGGATCGGGCAGTTCGGCCGGTACCGGTGCGTCGAGCAGCACGGCGGGCGGCACCGGACGGGGTGCGTCATCCTCGAACTAAGCACTCGAGAGCAATCGAGCTAAAGCACGGAGCTGGCGGCGCATGGACTATCGAACTCAGAAGGAACTGCTTGGCGAAAGCCGACTATCGGCGTTGTTTTCGCCACTGCTCGCCAACCGCTGGTTGTGGCTCGAAGCAATCATCATCCCGATCATCGGGATGGGCCTCTGCTGGCTGGTTTCCCCGGACGATCCGTTCTTCGTCAACAAGGGCGAGTTTCCCTGGACGTGGTTCGCGCCGGTGCTGGTGGCGCTGCGATATGGCGTGATGGCCGGGGTCGTCTCCACCGGCATCATGCTGGTCGGGTGGTTCCTGCTCCTGCCGGCGGGGTCCGAATTCCCGAAGCTGTATTTCCTCGCGGGTCTGATCCTGGTCATGATCTCCGGCGAATACAGCACCACGTGGCGCACCCGCCTGCGCCGGGTCGGCGAGCTGAACGCCTACCTGACCGAGCGTTTCACCCGCATCATGAATCAGCTCAATGTGCTCCGGCTGTCGCACGATCAGCTCGAGCACGATCTCATCACGCAGCCTGCGACACTGCGCGATGCGTTGTACGAGCTGCGCATGTTGATGGCGGTGAGAAGCTCGGGAACGTCGCTGCCGGCGGCGCAGGAGATCCTCGTCCTGCTCGCGCATCACTGCCAGCTCGAGGCGGCGGCGATCTACGAGATCGTCGACGGAAGCTACGTCCAGCGCGCGAAGCTCGGCGACCCGCCGCCGGTGAAGAGCAACGACAGCCTGCTCGAATACGCCCTCGAGAAACGTGCGCTCGCGCACCTGCAGACCGAGGACCTCGGCGTCGACGGCAGCCCGACCGAGCACCTGGTCGTGGCCCCCATACTTACGAGCGGCGACCAGCTTCTCGGCGTGCTGATCGTGACCCGCATGCCGTTCTTCGCGCTGAACGAAGACACCTTGCGCACCCTCTCGCTGCTCCTCGGGCTGTACGCCGACAGCGTGGTCGTCTCGGACGACGTGGGGCAGGTGATGACGCGGGTTCCGCGCTGCCCGTACGATTTCGCGGACGAGCTCGTGAAGCTGATCCGCATGCAGAAAGATTTCCGCATCAACAGCCACGTGGTCGTGCTCCAGTTCGGGCCTCACCCCGAGCGCGTCGACATGATCCTCTTCGCGACCCGCCTGAGGAGACGATTCGACGTGCAATGGCAGTTCGGCGGCGGTGATCGCGAATCCACCGGTATCGCGAACCTGATGCCGCTTGCGAGCGACATCGCGGTGCGCGGCTATCTCGAACGGATGGAAGGCGCGCTCAAGGACCGCTTCGGCGGCGATTTCGAAACGCTGCACGTGCGGCCGTACGTGATCTCGATGGAACAGCACGACCCGCTCTCGGTTCTGGGGCGCATCGTCACCGGAGAATCGGCGGCATGATCACCGCAATCGTCGGCCTGCTCGCCCTCGTTCTCGAGGTCATAGCAGTCTTCTGGCTCACCCCGCTCACCGAGGGGAACCCGACGAACCTGCTCGGGTTCCTGCTCGTGCACGGGCTCGCGAGCCTGTGCCTTTCCGCTTTCGTCGCGGCCGCGTTGCCGCCGCACATGCGGCGTCCGGTCGGACCGGTCATCCTGTTGCTCTTCGGCTTCTCGTTCTTCATTCCCGTGCTCGGCCTCATCGGGCAGGTGATCGCGGTCCTGGTCGCGAAATACCTGCCGCGGCATGTGCCTGAGCTGCCTTATGCCGAAATCCCGCCGGTCGAATTCGAATTCCCGCCGCGCGAGATCCGCGAGCGCACCAAGTATGGTCCCGGTGGCCTCACGTCGCGGCTGCGCGACACCGGCGTTCCCAAGGAGGCGCGATTCAAATCCCTGCTCGCGCTCCAGGGCATGCCCGCGAAGATCGCCAATCCTCTGCTCCAGGAAATGCTGGGCGATCCGGCGGACGAAGTGCGCCTCGTCGCCTACGGCATCCTCGATAACCAGGAAAAGAACATCAACCAGCTCGTGCACGAAGAAGTGCTGAAGCTGCGCGAGGCGACCACGACCGAGATGAAGCTGATCGCGCTGCGGCGGCTTGCGGAGCTCTACTGGGAGCTCGTCTACGGCGGCCTCGTGCACGGCGACGTGCGCGCGCACGCGATGGGCGAGACAGAGAAGTATCTCAACCAGGCGATGGAGCTCGCGCCCGACGACGCGGGACTCTGGTTCCTCAAGGGCAGGGTGCTCATGTTCAAACGCGACCCCGCCGCCGAAGCCGCGCTGCACCGCGCGGTCGCGAACGGTCTCGAGGAGTCGCGCGTGCTTTCGTATCTCGGGCAGATCGCCTTCGAGCGCCGCGACTATGCGGAAGTCCGTCGGATCTTCGGCTCGCTCGCAGAAGGCCAGTTCTCGCCGCGTCTCAAGAACGCCGTCAAGTACTGGGCCGCGCCGCAGACAGGGGACGGTGCCGCATGAAGTTCGGCAAGAAGGACAAATCGAAAGAGCGTGAGCTGCGTCCGGGCGAGCGCAGAGCGCAGCAGGCTGACATCGGCCTGCTCCTGGAAGGGACGTTCCCCTACGTCGCCGGCGGCGTTTCGAGCTGGGTGAACCAGATGATTCGCGGCTTCCCGGACGTGAGCTTCGCGATCGTCTTCATCGGGAGCCTCGAAGAAGAATACGGCGAGCAGAAATACGAGCTGCCGCCGAACGTGGTTCATTTCGAACGCCACTACCTCTATGAGAAGCGCGCGGCGCCAGAGATCAAGAAAGTCGAAGGCGACCCGGCGACGTTTGCCGTGGTCCAGGAGATGCACCGCTACTTCCGCGCGCCCCACGCTCATGCCGAAGGGCGTGCGCTCTTCGAGCAGCTCGCGCCGCAGCTCGCCGACGGCAAGCTCAACCAGGAAGACTTCCTCTACAGCCATCAGTCGTGGGATTTTCTCTCGGCGCAGTATCGCGAGTTTTCGTCCGACCCGTCCTTCGTGGACTACTTCTGGACCGTTCGCACGATGCACGGGCCGATCTGGATACTCGCGGACATCGCGAAGAACCTCATCCCGTGCAAGGCCTACCACACGATTTCCACAGGTTACGCGGGGCTGCTCGGGGCGCTGCTGAAGTACCGCACCCAAAAGCCGCTGATCCTGTCCGAGCACGGCATCTACACCAAAGAACGCCGCATCGATCTCTTCAACGCGCACTGGATCCCCGATAACCGCGTGATCTTCCAGCGCGACCCCACGGAGATCGCGTATTTCCGGCAGATGTGGATGCGCTTTTTCGAAGGCATCGGGAAGATCTGCTACGACGCCTCCGACTCGATCATCGCGCTGTTCGAAGGCAACCGCCGCCGGCAGATCGAGGACGGCGCGGACCCCAATCGCACGACCAACATTCCGAACGGAATCGACATCGCGCGCTATGCGCCGCTGCGCGCGCAGCGCCCTGCGAGAACGCCTCCGGTGCTCGCGCTGATCGGACGGGTCGTGCCGATCAAGGACATCATGACGTTCATCCGCGCGATGCGCACGGTCGTCAATCGGTTGCCCGAAGCGGAAGGGTGGATCATCGGACCGGAAGACGAGGATCCCGAATACGCCCAGGAATGCCACAACCTCGCGCTCGGTCTGGGGCTCGAGAACAAAGTGAAGTTCCTCGGCTTCCAGACGCTGACCGACGTGTTGCCGCAGGTGGGCGTCGTCGCGCTTTCGTCGATCAGTGAAGCGCTGCCCCTGGTGATACTCGAGGGTTTCGCAGCCGGTGTTCCCTCGGTCGCGACCGATGTGGGTGCCTGCCGGCAGCTCCTGTACGGGCTCGACGCCGAAGACCAGGCGCTGGGCGCGGCCGGTTCGGTTGTCGGGATCGCCGATCCGCAATCGTTCGCGTCAGCGGCGCTGGAGCTCCTCACTGATCAGAACAAGTGGCAGGCGGCGAGCAACGCCGGCATTCGGCGCGTCGAGACCTACTACAACCAGGAACAGATGTTCGGGCGTTATCGCACGATCTACGAGGCACACGCATGGCGGGCATAGACTTCGAGCTCCGCAGGGAGAACGAATGGCGGGCATAGGGTTCGAGTTCCGGAAGCTGCTCCAGAAGGACACCTACTGGGGCATCTTCCAGGCGTACGGCTACTCGGGCGTGGTCAGCTCGGGGCCGTGGATACTGTCGATCATCGGCATCCTGCTCGTCGGTATCTACAGCTATTCGGTGGTGGTGCCGCCGGTGGCGGTGGTGCAGTTCCAGGTGTCGATCACGAATCTCTTCATGGCTTCGCTGGTCCTGACCGGGATCGTGCAGCTCGCGTATACCCGCTACATCGCCGACCGGCTCTTCGAGAAGCGGACCGACCTCGTCACGCCCACGTTCAACGGGCTCCTGATGATCGTCGTGCTGTCGAGCGGCATCCTGGGAACGATTGCCGCGTTCTTCCTGTTCCCGGACCAGTCGAACTTCTACCGGCTGCTCATGCTGGGCGCGTTCGTGATCATGTGCTGCATCTGGTGCTGCACGATCATCCTGTCGGGCCTGAAGCAGTACAAAGTCATCGTCACAATGTTCGGCGTCGGCTACATCATAGTGGTCGGCGGCGCGCTCCTGCTGCGGCCGCTCGGCATGGAAGGGCTGCTGCTCGGCTTCGTGCTAGGCCACTTCGTGCTGCTGATGGGCATGCTGCTGATGATCTTCCGGAACTATCCCGGAGACGTCTTCACCGGCTTCGACTTCCTCGACAAGCGCCGCATCTACATCACGCTCGCATTCACGGGCCTGTTCTACAACCTCGGCATCTGGATCGACAAGATCATGTTCTGGTACAACCCGGACACGGGCACCCAGATCGTCGGTCTCCTGCACCACGCGCCGATTTACGACCTGCCGGTGTTCCTCGCCTACCTCTCGATCATGCCGGGGATGGCGGTGTTCCTCGTTCGTATCGAGACCGACTTCGTCGACTTCTACGTGAAGTTCTACGATGCGGTGCGCGATGGCGGCTCGCTCGATTACCTCAACGAGATTCGCGACGAGATGGTGTTCGCGATTCGCCAGGGGATCTTCGAGATCATCAAGATCCAGGGGATCACGGTGCTGATCGTGTTCATCGCCGGGCCCGCGATGCTGCAATGGGCCGGGATCAACGAGGTCAACCTGCCATTGCTATACGTGCAGGTGGTCGGGGCGAGCCTGCAGGTCGTCTTCCTCGGCCTGCTGAACGTATTTTTCTATCTCGACAAGCGCATGATCGTCACGATCCTGACGCTCGGCTTCGTGATCCTCAACGTCGCGCTGACGTGGCTCTCGTTCTACCTGGGCCCGGCCTTCTACGGCTACGGCTACGCGCTCTCGCTGCTGATCGTCGTGCTGATCTCCATGCAGTGGCTCGAGAAGCGGCTCGCCAGGCTGGAATACGAGACCTTCATGCTTCAATAAGGCTCCCTTCGGACGCCGCTGAAGCTTCTTTAGTACGCCTCAGAGGAAAACCCATGGTTTTCCTCCGAGACCTGGCACTGCCAGGTCAGGCCCGGTGAACGCCTCGGCGGGACACCCACGGTTTCCCTCCGAGACCTCCTGTCCTCGACTGTCTACCGACAGCGGCGCGCGCGTAGGCCGTCGTTCTGGCGAAGGCCAGAATCCATTCTCATGCCAGTTCAACGTCAAGATGGGTCCTGGCCTACGCCAGGACGACGACTGCGAAGGCTTGCGGTCGTCGGCTACTGCTTTCCGCTGACCTCGGGGACGTGCCGGCGGATGTCTCGCGACATGCGAAGCGCTGTCTCGATTCCGCGGTAGTAGCCGGGAATGTAGGCACCTTCCTCGAAGCCCACCAGCCGATAGAACGAGCGCGCGCCGTAGTTGTTCGCGCGAAGCTCCAGGGTGACCGTCGTGATGCCGGCGGCGAGGGCGGACTCTTCGAGCCAGTCGAGCAGGGCGCGCCCGATTCCGCAGCGGTGGAACGCCGGCTTGACCGCGAGCAGGCTCAAATGCGCCTGCACGTCGCCAAACTCCATGATCCCGAACCCGACGAGGTGGCCGTGCACTTCGGCGACCACCACGCACGTCGAGCGCGCCCGGATCGCCTTGGCGACGCGCTCCGGGGGCCACGACCAGCCGCGCAGACCAACTTCCACGAGGTAACGCGACATGACCGCGATCTCGTAGCTGTCGGCCGCTGTCGCGAGCCTGAAGGTCGGCTTGACCATGATTACGAGTATACCGGCCGATGCGCCGTCTGCAAGCCGCACCGCGTTGGTGCGCCGGGCCGCACCGCAGGCGCGCGTTCGACGCCGCCGCTCTCCGCGGGTGCGGTCAGATGTCCGACGCGAGCCGTATTCCGGTGAACGGCCAGCGATCGTGCGGATAGAAGAAGTTCCGGTAGGTCGCACGCATGTGCGAGAGCGGTGTAGCGCAGCAGCCCCCGCGCAGAACATACTGGTTGGCCATGAACTTCCCGTTGTATTCGCCGAGCGCCCCTTCGAGCGGGCGGTAACCGGGGTAGGGCGAGTAGGCCGAAGCGGTCCACTCCCACACGTCGCCGAACCACTGCCTGTCGTCCGGGCCTGACGCGGGGCGCGGGTGGCAGATGCCGCTTTCCACGAAGTTACCGGCAATCGGCTCACCGCTCGCCGCGGTTTCCCATTCGGGTTCGGTAGGCAGGCGCGCGTTGCGCCAGCGCGCATAGGCGTCGGCTTCGTAAAAGCTTGCATGGCAGACGGGCTCCGCCGGGTCGAGCGCGCGAAGCCCCGAGAGCGTCATCTCGTGCCATGCGCCGTCGAGGTTCATCCAGTAGAGCGGCGCAGTCCATCCGCGCTCCCGCACTGCGGCCCAGCCGTCTGAGAGCCAGAGCTCCGGACGCGCGTATCCGCGATCCTCGACGAATTCGAGGTACTCGCCGTTCGTCACCGGCCGCGAGCCGAGTCGGTACTCGCGCAGGAACACCTTGTGGCGCGGCACTTCGTTGTCGAACGCGAATCCGGCTCCGCCGTAACCCATCTCGCGGATGCCGCCCGGGAAGTCGAGCCAGCGCATCGGCGGCGCTTCGTGCGCTGACGATTCGCGCCGGGGCGTATAGACCGGATAGAGCGGGTTCGCCAGAAAGTTGCGTTTGATGTCCATCAGGAGGAGCTCCTGATGCTGCTGCTCATGATTGAGACCGAGCGTCAGTCGTTTCCCGACCTCGGCGCGATGCGCCCGCGTCGGCGCTGCGATGAGCTCGGCCATGTGCCGATCGACGTGGGCTCGGTATTCGTAAACCTGCTCGACGGTCGGACGCGACAGCGTGTGTCGCTGGGCGCGCGGATGGAACGGTCCGACGGTGTTGTAGTACGAGTTGAAGAGCTGCTCGTAGCGCGGGTCGAGGGGCTCGTATCCTTCGAGAAAAGGCTTCAGCAGGAACGTCTCGAAGAACCAGGTCACATGCGCGAGGTGCCACTTGGGCGGGCTCGCATCGATGACGCTCTGGACCTGGTAGTCGTCGACCGCGAGCGGCTTACACAGCGATTCGGACTGGCGTCGGACGTCGCTGTATCGGGTATCGACTGGTGAAACCGCTGCGGGGCGCGACGGTGCGAGCATGGTGCTCCTCCCTTTTGTTGGACCCGCTGCCGGAGCAAGAGCCGGGCCGGCGGGGACGGCGGCGCTCGCCTACGGCTCGGGCCTCGCCGCCGACGAACAGAGGGAAACCTTCCACGGTTTCCCTCCGTAACCTCGCTACGCTCGGCTCGCCAGTTACGCTTCAGAGGGGAACCGAGGTTTCCCTCCGAAACCTCCCTTCGCTCGGCTCGCCAGTTACGTTTCAGAGGAAATCTAGGTTTTCCATCCGAAACCTCCCTTCGCTTAAAACTCGCTCTTCCTACGCCTTTGCGCTTTTCGGAATGAACTTGAGCGCGACGCCGTTGTTGCAGTAGCGCAGCCGCGTCGGGGGCGGACCGTCGTCGAAAATGTGGCCGTGATGTCCGCCGCAGCGCGCGCAGTGATACTCGGTGCGGGGATACATGAGCACGTGATCGGTCTTGGTCTCGAAGACACCGGGGATCGTCGTGAAAAAGCTCGGCCAGCCGGTGCCGCTCTCGTATTTCATGTCGGAGGTGAAGAGCGGCAGGTCGCAGCCGGCGCACGCGAACACACCGGCGCGCTTTTCGGCGTTCAGCGGGCTCGTGCCCGCGCGCTCGGTGCCTTCTTCACGCAGCACGTAGTACTGCATCTTTTCGAGGCGCTTGCGCCATTCGTCTTTCGAGAGCGATACCTTCTCGGCGGGAGAGGGCGCCGCGGCGCCCTGCGCGAGCAGCAAGCGCCAGTTCTTCTGAAGGGCCTCGATTTCCTTCGAAGACCCCCCGGCGGCGGCGCTGACCTGGCTCGAGAGCGCCCCGCCCGCCGCTGCAACAAGCCCCTGCAACCATTTTCGTCTGTTCATTGAACCCTCCTTGAAGGCGGTAGACCGCGGGCGCGCGAAAGAATTCAGGATTCAGAATTCCCACGCACGCGGCCTTGGTCGCGCGAACCGCCTCGAGCTTACAGCGCGCCTGCGGGCGGTTCGCGATTCAACGTGCTCACAGCGTCGCTTCCGAGCCGAAGATCACAGTGCACTGGCTGGACAGGACGCCTCCGTTGCCGTGCGCCAGGGCGATGTCACAGTCGGGCACCTGACGTTCTCCGCATTCGCCGCGCACCTGCCTGATCGCCTCGATCATCACCAGGAGCCCGTACATGCCGGGATGGCAGTAGGAGAGGCCGCCGCCGCTCGTGTTCACCGGGAGCTTGCCGCCCGGAGCGATGGTCCCGCCTTCGACGAAGCGGCCGCCTTCGCCTTTCGGACAGAAGCCAAGGTCTTCCAGAAACAGAATCGGCGTGATCGTGAACGCATCGTAGAGCGAGAGCATGTCCACGTCGGCGGCTTTGATGCCGGCCATCTGATACGCCTTCGCGCCGGATTCCGCCGCCGCGGTCACCGTCAGGTCGGGCATGCTCGAGATGTTCGCGTGGCTCAACGCGTCGCCGGTGCCGAGCACGTAGACCGGCTTCTTCTTCAGCGTCTTTGCGCGCTTAGCGGACGTGAGCACGATCGCACCCCCGCCGTCGACGACCAGGCAGCAGTCGCGCACGGTGAAGGGGTAGGAGACCATCCGCGCTTTCAGCACCTGCTCGATCGTGAGCGGCTCTTTCTCCCACGCTTTGGGATTCTTGAGCGCCCACTTCCGCGCCGATACCGCGACCTCCGCGAGTTGCTCGCGCGTGGTGCCGTACTGGTGCATGTGGCGCGCCGCGGCCATCGCATACGCGCTGATCGGGAGGATCGGGCGGAAAGGCGACTCGTAGTAGTTGTACTCGCGCGGGGAAGCCGCTGCGCGGGACACCGAGCGCTGGGTGCTGCCGTAAGCGATGACTGCGACCTCGCACAGCCCGTGCTCGATCGCCGCGACCGCATGCGTGACGTGCGTCATGAACGAGGAGCCGCCGATGATCGTGCCGTCGAAGTATTTCGGCTTGAGCCGAAGGTATTCCGCGAGCGCCATCGGCCCCATGCGCACCTGCGACGCGGCGACGAACAGACCGTCGACGTCGGAGAGCTTGAGGCCTGCGTCGTCGAGTGCGCGCATCGTGCCCTGCGCCATCAGGTCGAGCGGGCTCGTGTTCGGTGCGACCAGGCCCAGATCCGATTCGGCGGCCCCGACGACCGCCACGCTTCCTTTTTTCAGGCCGCTCATTTCGCGTCTCCCGCGGGGGTGAACACCGGATATGGCTGCTGCTTCTCGTCACCCGGATGCGTTCTGAATTTGACGCGCATTCCGATCTTCACGTCCATCGCGTCGATCTCTTCGACGCGGCTCATCAGGCGAAAGCCTTCGTCCATGTCGATCAGCGCGCAGTTGACCAGCGGTTCGCCCTTGAAGCTCATCGCTGTGGTCGAGTACACGGTGCCGAGTCCTTTCGAAACGCGCCACTCGAGCTTACCGCCGGTGACCGGTGCGACTGCGCGCGGATAGAAGATCGGCTTACCGTCCTCGGTCACCTGATATGCGAGCTCGCCTTTCTTGAGGTGCTCGATGAACGTCCCGAGAGGGGACGCTTCCGTGAGACTTTGCATGTGCAGCTCCTTTGAGAGGAAAGCGTGACTCGGCGAACCACGCGTCCGATGTCCGGAAAGCGGGACTCTGACGTCACGCTTTCATTTTTAAGTCCTCGAGCCCGAAATCGATCAGCGCCTGCGCCCGCAGCTTGTTCTTCTGCACTTTCGCGCTTCCGGTCATCCCGATATTTTCGAACGAGTCGACGATTTTCACATACCTGGGAACCCGAAAGTTCGCCATCCGCGCCTTCGACCATTCGATGATCTCTTCAGGCGTCGCACGCTCGCCTTCGCGCACGATCACGTAAGCGGCGGGGACTTCGACCAGGCGCGGGTCCGGCACGCCGATCACCTGCGCCTGCTTCACTTTCGGGTGCCTGTGCAGCACGTCTTCCACCTCCGCGGGCGCCACGTTCTCGCCGCCGACGCGAAAGACATCTTTGATGCGGCTCAGGAAGCGTAGCCGTCCGTCCTCATCCATGACGCCGAGGTCGCCGGTATGCAGCCAGCCTTGCTCGTCGATCGCCTTGGCGGTCGCCTCGGGCATCTTGTAATAGCCTTTCATCACGCTCCAGCCGCGGACCAGGATCTCGCCGGGTGTGCCGGGTGCGAGCTCTTTGCCGGTCTCCGGGTCCTGGATGCTGACGTCGAGGCCTTCGAGCACGTGACCCCAGCCGTCGATCCGCTTCTCCACGGCGTCGTCGTGCCATGACATGCTCACGTTGGGCGACGCTTCGGAAAGCCCATAGGCGTGGCAAAGCCCTTTCATGCCCATGCGCTCGATCACCTGGCGCGACACTTCGGATCCTGCGGACGCCCACCCGCCGCGTATCTTCAGCGGATACTTTCCGAAATCCGGATGATTGAGGATCATCAGGAACATCGTGTCGTTGCCGGACGTGTGCGTGCATCCTTCTTCCGACATGAGCCGCAGCGCTTCGCCGCCTTCGAACGAAGCGGACGAGATGAGGCAGGCACCGACCGCGAGAGCAGCCAGAAGGGAAAGCGTCGTCCCCGCGACGTGGTAGAACACGCGCGAGCTGTAATAGCGATCGCCTTCTTTCAGATCGAAACGCTCCGCGATGTAAGCGGCATTGCGCAGCATGTTGTCGTGCGTGAGCATCACGCCTTTCGGATAAGACGTCGTCCCCGATGTGAACTGCATCAGGAGCACGTCGCCCGGCGTGACCTCGTCGAACACGGGCTCGTCCCAGGCGCTGCCGAGCGCGACCATGTCGCGAAAGGCAAGAGCGCCTTTTGGTACGTCCGTCCCCGCCACCACCACGTTCTCGAGGCCGGGAAGCTTCGGGTCCGGCAGCGTTCGATCGATCGCAGGCGCGATCTCGCGCAGCATCCCGATGAAGTCGATCTTCAGAAAGCGGTCTGCAACGAACAGGAGCTTTACGTCGGCTTGCGAGAGACAGTACTCGAGCTCGTCGCGCTTGAAACGGGTGTTGACCGGCACCGTGACCGCGCCGATCGTCGCGGCGGCATAGAAGAAGATCACCCATTCAGGGGTGTTGCCCATGCACACGGCAACGTGATCTCCGCGCTTGATACCGAGCGCGCGCAGCCCCCTCGCAGTCTCCTCCACGCGCTCGTGCAACGCCGAGTAAGTGAGGCGCGTTTCGCCGATGACGAGCGCCTCGTGCTGGGCGAAGAGCGCCGCATCGCGCGCGAGGACGTCAGCCAGCACCTGCGCGGACCATTGCGCCATCCTACAACCCCGTAATCTTCGCGGCCTTGATGACCTTCGCCCACTTCGCGATCTCGTCCCGCAGGAACCTCGCGTAGAGCTCCGGGCTATTGCCGACCGGGTCGGAGCCTTCCGCCTTGAGCTTCTCGACGAGCTCGGGCGAACGGATCACTTTCAGCACATCGGTGTTGATCTTGTCGATCACGTTCCTGGGCGTGCGCGCAGGCGCGGTCAAACCGTTCCACGCGACCGCCTGGAAGCCGGAGAGGCCGGCCTGATCGAGCGTCGGCAGGTCGGGCAGGGTGGCTGACCGGTTGAGGCTCGTCACACCAAGCGCGCGGAGCTTCCCGGACTTGATGAAGGGAAGGGCGGACGTGAGGCCGTTGAACACCACGTCAACGTGGCCGCCGATGAGGTCGGTCAGCGCCGGTGCGTTGCCTTTGTACGGCACGTGAACCATGCGCACGCCCGCCATCGCGTTGAAAAGCTCGCCCGCGAGGTGGTTCGACCCGCCGCTTCCGGAAGAGCCGTAGTTGAGCGCGCCGGGTTTCGCCTTCGCGAGCGCCACGAGCTCCTTGATCGATTTCGCAGGCACGCCGGGATGCACGACCACGACGAGGGGGGTCGTGTTGATGAGCGTGATCGGCTCGAAATCCTTCTGCGGATCGTAAGGCAGCTTCTGCGTGAGGCTCGGCACGATCGTGAAAGGCGCAGGCGTGACGAGGAGCGTATGACCGTCCGGCGGCGACTTCGCGACGATCTCGGTGCCGATCACCGTGCTGCCGCCCGCCCGGTTGTCGACGAGCACAGGCTGTCCCCACATCTCGTTCAGCTTCTGTCCGAGCACCCGGGCGATGATGTCGGTGCTGCCGCCTGCCGCAAAAGGCACGATGAGCCGAACGGGTTTGGCCGGAAATGTTTGCGCGTGTGCGCCGGTCGCAACCAGGCACAGCGACAGGGCGGATACGACGTGCTGCCACTTACGCGTGGTCGGCTGCATCAGGAGTGGGCATCTTTGAGGACCACGAGCGCGTCGGCTGCGAGCACGCCTTGTCCTGCCGGCCGCACGAAGAGCGGATTCACGTCGATCTCGACGATGCGATCGGCGTGATCGGCGATCAGCAGCGACAGGCGGGACAACGCGTCCGCAAGCGCCTCGACATCGAGCGCTGCGCTGCCGCGATAGCCTTTCAGGAGCGCCGCCCCCTTGATCTCCTCGACCATGTCCTTCGCGGTCTCGACGTCGAACGGCGCAAAGCGGTAGGTCACGTCTTTCAGGAGCTCGGTGAAAATTCCGCCGAGCCCGAAGGCGATCACCGGCCCGAAGAAAGGGTCGTTGACTGCGCCGGCGATGACTTCGAGCCCGCTCGCCATCTGCTGGATCAGAATGCCGTCGATACGCGCATCCGGTTTGTAACGTGCGGCGGCTTCGAGCACCTCGCGCGCAGCACGCTTCAACGCCTCGAGATCGGCGATGTCGAGCCGCACGACGTTGGCCTCCGTCTTGTGCGGAATGTCGGCTGACTCGATCTTTACGACGACCGGAAAAGGGATCGGGCAGCGATCGAGCTTCGCGATCGCGTCGGGGCTCATCAGAACTTCTTCGACCGCGGGAATGCCGTACGACTTGAGCAGCGCTTTTGAACGATGCTCGCCGAGCGTGCCTGCCGCTTGGGGCAGGTCGAGGCTCTGGCGTTCGATGGGGCGGCTGCTCTTGCGGCCGCGCGACGCGTCGAAGCGACGCTTGTGCTCGGCGTATTGGGTGACGGCAGCGATCGCGTGCACGGTGCGGCCCGGCGACATCAGCACGGGCACTCGATGCGCCTCGAGAAATTCGGCGACGTCGCCGTTGTCGTCGGGCGCTGTAGGCCAGTTGATGATCACGGGCTCTTGAAACGTTTTCTGCATCTCGACGAAGTTCTTCGCCCAGATCATCGCTGCGCTGCCGCGCGGCGCGCGGACGATCACCTGATCGATGTTCGGATCCGCGACCACTTCGCCGATCAGCCTGTTGTACGAGGCGTAGTTGTCGTTGTAACCCTGCGGGGTCACGTCGACGGGGTTGGCGACGGTCGCGAACGCTGCGGTGAACTCACGCAGCTTGGTGACCGTGGCGTCGGCGAGCGGGGGCAGAGTGAGGCCTTCCTCGATGCACCGGTCTGCGAGCATCACACCGGCGCCGCCCGAAGGCGTGATCACCGCGATGCGATTGCCTTTCGGCAGCTTCTGCGCGTGGAGCACCTTGCAGATGTCGACGAGATCGTCGATGTCGCGCACTTCGATGTAGCCGTTCAAGCGGAAAGCCGCGCGATACAGCTCGTAGCCGGCGGTGAGGCGGGCGGTGTGCGAGGCGGCCGCCTGGCGGCCGACGTCGCTGTTGCCGACTTTCCAGGCGAGGATCGGCTTGCCGAGCTCGAGTGCGCGCTGGCCGATCTCGATCAGCCGCCGGCCTTCGCTCACACCCTCGAGGAAGACGACGGCGACTTCCACCTCGGGCAACTCGATGATGCTCGCGAGCCAGTCCATCGCAGTGAGGTCGGCTTCGTTGCCGGTCGATATGGCGTAGTTGAAGCCGATGCCGTAGTAGGCGGCGACCGCGACGACGCCGAAACCGAAGCCGCCCGACTGCGTGACCATTCCGCGCGGTCCGGCCTTGAGGGTGTTGAGCATCAGCGTGCCGCCGAAGCCGATGCGCACGTTGTCCTTGAGGTTGAGTATGCCGAGGCAGTTCGGCCCCACCACGCGCACGCCGCTCTTCTTGACCGCCTCGACGAGCTTCGCCTGCAGCGGCTTGCCCTGCTCGCCGACTTCGCTGAACCCGGCGGAGAGCACCAGCGCATACGGGATCCCGAGGCGCCCGCATTCTTCGATCACGCCGGGAACGTGCGACGCGCCGAGCACGATGAGTGCGACGTCGCACGGCTGCGGCACATCGGCAAGGCTCGCGTAGCACTTGAGCCCCTTGATGTCGGTGTACTTCGGATTGACCGGGTAGACCTTGCCTTCGTAACCGAACTCGGTGAGGAGCCGGATCGGCTGTCCGCCGATGCGGCCGAGGTCGTTCGATGCACCCACTACAGCGACGCCGCGCGGGTTCAGGAAGCGGATGAGGTCGAGTGCGCCGGTCGCGCTCACGTCGAGAGAAGAAGAATTTTGCACGGGAGTGGGAATGCTCTTATCGGAGCAGGCGATTGTAGCGATATGTGCAGGCAGGTTGCGGAACCGCAGCATCGCGGCCGGAGCGATCAGCCGTAGCCATGGGATGCACGGAGGGGAACTGGGGTTCCCCTCTGTTCGTTGCACCTGCGATGCGCAAGACGGCGGTTACGCCGGTTTACGGAAGATCGCGATCCGGTTCGTGTTCGTCCCCAGGCGGTTGTTGCTGACGCCCCAGATGTTCGCGGTCTTGGTGAATCGCTGCGAGTTGATCAGCACCGCTTCGCAATTGAATCCCGCCGCGACGCCGAGCGGCGCGACGATCTCCTCGAGGCGCACCGAGCCGCGCTTGACCTCGCCCACTTCGAACGCCACCCATCCGCCCGGCCGGGTGACCCGGAAGAGCTCGCGAAACACCTCCTGCATCGCGAGCGACCACTCTTCGACCGTGCGGCTCATGGTCATGCGGCGGCCGATGTCCTGTGCATCCAGGCCGTTGAACCAGCAGCGCAGCCAGTTGTCCTTGGCGTACTGCACGACGTCCAGGAACGGCGGGGATGTGACCGTGAGCTGCACACTTCCTGCGTCGAGCGTGCGCGTGGCGGCCGCGGGGCCTTCGAGGAACCGCGCATGCGCGGCGGCACGGCGAAGGCGCTCGCGCTCGGCGGCGCTGAGGCCGCTCTGGAGCTGGATCGACTTCTTGAGGATGAGGTCGCGGACGTTGCGATACGAAGGTTTCTGGTCGAGCCGCTCGTTGATCCTGATCTGCCCCTCCGCGGTGACCGCCTGGTTCGGCGGCAGCGTGTAGACCGAGAAGAATCCCGCGGAGTGGCCGGTGAGCCTGTTCGTCGCGACCATGCGGATCCAGCGGTCGATGCTGTCTTCACTGCGCGAGCGGCGGCGGGCGTTGAGGTAGGCGCGCAGGTTCAGCAGCTCGCGCTCGGTATCGCTGTGGAAGAACATCGACAGGTCGAGCGTCGGGCGTGTCTTCTGATCGAGGTCGATCGCGCTGAGGCGTGCATCGACTTCACTCACGTGCGGCACTTCGAGCCGCGGCCGCGCGAAGATCGCCGACAGCGGGCTGATGTCGTTGGCTGCGATGCGCCGGCCGCGCAGCGCCGCTTCCACTGCGGTCGTGCCGCGTCCGCTGAAAGGATCGTAGACCAGGTCGCCCTCGTTCGAGAGGCGTTCGATGAAGTACGCCGGAAGCTGCGGCTTGAAGCACGCGCGATACGACACCTCGTGGATCGACGACGCCTGGCGCTGGCGGCTCGTCCAGAGCTCCTCTTCGTACACCGGCACCTGAGGGCTGCCTTCGAGAAAAACTTCATGGCGCGGCGTACTCGCTTTGGAGCGCCGGGTGCGCCTTTCCTCGAGTGACCGGCGAGTGATCTGAAGCATCGGCTTGCCCTCTCTGGTGATGGAGTGGCGCCGATCGTACGCGGCTTTATCGAAAAGTACAATAGGCAAAGCTGAACGAGTTTGCATCGTACTATGGTCCTTCGGAAGAAGGCGCTGCGTCCGCGACGGGCACAGACGTCGTGCTGGGGAGCTTGGGTTTTAAGTGCGGGTCAGCAACTCGTCGACGAGCTCGATCCAGTGACGCACGGGTTTTTTCGTGGCGCCCTGGAGATGGCTTTGGCATCCGATGTTCGCCGTCACGATCTCTTGCGGGTCACCTTCGGTCAGCGCGGCGATCTTGTTGTCGCGCAGGCGCCCCCCGAGGGCCGGATGGAGAATCGAATAGGTTCCGGCGGATCCACAGCACAGATGCGCGTCGCGAACGGCGACGAGATCGACGCCGAGGCCGAGCAGGAGGCTTTCGATCGAGCCGCGAATCTTGAGACCGTGCTGCAGGGAGCACGGCGCATGGAAAGCGACTTTGCGAGGCGCGCCGGACGGCTTCGAAACGAGCGATTGAATCGCGGACGATTCGCCGGCGACAACTTCGCTCACGTCCTTCATCAGCGCGGACACGCGCGCGGCCTTCTCGGCGTAAGCGGAATCCGCGGAGAGGTGGTGCCCGTAATCCTTGACCATCGTGCCGCAGCCGCTCGCGGTGACCACGATCGCTTCCGCACCTCGTTCGATGTGGGGCCACCACGCGTCGATGTTACGGCGCATGAAATCGCGTGCTTCGTCTTCGGCGCTCAGGTGAAAGGACACCGCGCCGCAGCAGCCTGCACGCTCGGCGGACACGAGCGAGATCCCGAGCTTGTCGAGCACGCGCGCGGTCGCGGCATTGGTGGCCGGCGAGAGCGTCGGCTGGACGCAACCTTCCAGGACCAGCATCCGCCGGGCGTGGGTGGTCTGCGGACGTGTGCCGGCGGGGCGCGCGTCAGGCGGAAGCTTCTGTGCGAGTGGCTTCGGCAGCAGCGATCGCATCATCTGTCCCGCGTGCACGGCGGCTTCGAAAATCAGGGGCCGTGTAACGATGTGGCGCAGCGCCGCTCGCGCGAGCGTATCGGCAGGTCCGCGGCGCACGCGGCTGTCGACGACGTTACGCCCGATGTCGAGCAGGCGGCTGTACTCCACGCCCGACGGACACGTCGTCTCGCAGGAGCGGCAGGTAAGACAGCGGTCGAGGTGCAGCTGGGTCTTGTTCGTGACCGGCTGGCCTTCCAGCGCCTGCTTGATCAGATAAATGCGTCCGCGCGGGCCGTCGAGCTCGTCGCCGAGGATCTGGTAGGTCGGACACGTCGCGGTGCAGAAACCGCAGTGCACGCACTTGCGGAGGATCTCCTCGGCTTCGCGGCCGGCGGGGGTGTCCTTGATGAAGTCGGCGAGATGAGTTTGCACGATGGGGGTGAGGCGGGATCAGTCGTCAGATTCAGGAACAGGCAACCCGAGGCATCTCGGTGCGGCGGCCTAGAGGTCGGTATAGAGGCGGCCGGGGCTCAGTATCCCATGCGGGTCGAAAGTCGCTTTGAGGCGGCGGTGCAATCCCATGACCGGTGCGCTCAGGGGGTGGAAGACCCCCGCGCGCTTGTCCCCGCCGCGAAAGAGCGTCGCGTGACCGCCGGCTCGCAAGGCTGCGTCGCGGATGGCGGAGGGTTCACCGCCGGCGACCCAGCGGAGCGACCCGTTCCACTGTATGACTTGAGCGCCTTCGAAAGGCAGCGCGGGGCTCGTCGGATTGATCGACAGACGCCAGAGCGTTGGCGCGCTCGTGAAGAAGCTGTGCCGATGGTCGCGTACCTGAGCCCAGAAGAGCTCACCGCCCGACACCTCTTCGCCGCCGAGGCGCTCTCGCGCCGCACGCACCGCAGGCTCGGCTCCAGACAGCCTGACATAGAGCGCGCCGTCGACGTGGCAGGTGGCCGTGATCGGCAGGGGCTTCGCGGCCCACTGGTTCATGAGCTCGATCGCGTGCGACTGCGTGTGCTCGCGGCGGAGGGTCACGTGGGCGGCAGGCAGCGGCAGCGTCTTGAGCGAAACCTCCAGCAGCACGCCGAGCGTTCCGAGCGAGCCCGCCATGAGCCGCGAGACGTCGTAACCCGCGACGTTTTTCATCACCTGGCCGCCGAAGCGCAGGTCGACGCCGTTGCCGTCGAGCATCCGGATGCCGAGCACCAGGTCGCGCACACTGCCGGCGTACGCCCGGCGTGGTCCGGAGAGCCCAGCCGCGACACACCCGCCGAGCGTGGAGCCTTCACCGAAGCGCGGCGGCTCGAAGCCGAGCATCTGCCCGCGCTCCAGCATCGCGGCTTCGATGTCGGCGATCGGCGTGCCCGCGCGCGCCGTGATCACGAGCTCGGTCGGCTCGTAGTCCACGATGCCGCTGTACTCACGCGTGTCCAGGATGTCCCCCGAGAGCTCGCCGCCGTAGAAATCTTTGGTGCCACCGCCACGCACGCGCAACGGCCGCTTCGCGGCGCCTGCCGCGCGGATGCTCTCCGCGAGCTGATCGGCAATGTGTTGCACGCTCAGAACCGCGGCAGGTCGGGAAATGCCTGGCTTCCCGCGTGGACGTGCATGCGCCCGAATTCGGCGCAGCGCTGAAGGCTCGGCACCGCCTTCCCCGGGTTGAGCAGGCCGTGCTCGTCGAATGCGCGTTTGACGGCGTGGAACAGCTCGAGCTCGGGCGTGCGGAACTGCACGCACATGTGATTCACTTTCTCGATGCCGACCCCGTGCTCACCCGTGATGGTTCCGCCGACCGCGATCGAGAGCTCGAGGATCTCGGCGCCGAAGCTCTCGGTGCGCTCGAGCTCGCCGGGGGTGTTGGCGTCGTAGAGGATGAGCGGGTGCAGGTTGCCGTCGCCCGCGTGAAAGACATTCGCGCAGCGTAAGCCATACTTGATCTCGAGCTCGGCGATCCTTCGCAGCACCTCCGAAAGTCGTCTGCGCGGAATGGTGCCGTCCATGCAGTAGTAATCGGGCGAGATCCGGCCGACTGCCGGGAACGCGGCTTTCCGACCGGCCCAGAACTTGAGCCGCTCGGTGTCGCTTCGAGATACGCGGATCAGTGTCGCACCGCTCTGTTCCATCAGGGACTCGACCCGTTGCACCTGGTCGGCGACTTCTTCGTGCGTGCCGTCCGACTCGCACAGAAGAATCCCCGCGACATCGGTCGGGTAGCCTGCGTGGACGAAGTGCTCGACCGCGACGGTCGCCGCCTGGTCCATCATCTCGAGACCGGCGGGAATGATGCCCGCGGCAATGATGTTCGCGACCGCCGCGCCGGCTTTCTCGACGTCGTCGAAGGCGGCCATCACCACCTGGGCCGACTCGGGTTTCGGCAGCAGCTTGACCGTGACTTCGGTGACGACCGCGAGCATCCCTTCTGAACCGGTCAGCAGCGCAAGCAGGTCGTATCCCGGCGCATCGAGCCCTTCGGAGCCGATGTCGACGATCTCGCCTTCGATCGTGATGGCGCGGATCTTCAGGATGTTGTGTACCGTGAGGCCGTACTTGAGGCAGTGCACACCGCCTGAATTCTCGGCGACGTTGCCGCCGATCGTGCACGCAATCTGGCTCGACGGATCCGGCGCGTAATACAAGCCGTATGCCGCAGCCGCTTCCGAGATCGCGAGATTGCGCACGCCCGGCTGCACACGCGCGGTACGCGCCAGTGGATCGATCTCGAGGATGCGCATGAGCTTCGCGAGGGAGAGCAGGACGCCGTCGCCGAGAGGCAGCGCACCGCCGGACAAGCCGGTTCCGGCACCGCGCGCGACGACCGGAACGCGCTTTTCGAAACAGGTGCGCAGGATGCGCTGCACCTGTCCTTCGTTCTCGGGGAGCGCCACGATCATGGGCACCTGGCGATACGCCGAGAGCCCGTCACATTCGTAAGGCTGCACGTCTTCGCGCTCGAAGAGCACCGCGGCAGCCGGCATGAACTGTCGCAGGCTCGCCGCGACGTCGCGCTGGCGGGCGTAATCGACGGCGACGGGTTCGACGACGGAGCTCATGCGTTCATCTTATCGCAACGGACAGCGCCTCAGCCGGAGACGAGTGCACCGACCCCGGCCACCGCGAGCAGCGCGCCGAAAACGAGCCGTCGGCCCAGCACTTCGGTCTTCAGAAAGATCGCGCTGAAGAGCATCGTAAAGAGCGGATAGAGCGCGACCAGCGGCGCCACGATCGATACCCGGCCGACGTGGAGCGCGTGATAGAGAAGGAGCAGGGCGCATCCGTTCAGGATGCCAGCCGCCATGAACCACGGCACGGCCGCACGCGTGAAGCGGTCGGGCGCGCCTGAGCGCCCGCGCGCGAGCATGATTCCCCAGATGCCGGTCGCCGAGACGGTGTAGCCGATGAGCGCCGCGGCGAACGGGCTCGGCCAGAACGCAAGCCCGAGCTTGCTCAACGTCTGTGCAAGCCCGCGCAGGGCGGCAGTGGAGAGCGGCAGCAGCACGAGCCAGCCGAGCGGCGCGCTCGTCGATCCTCGCCAGGACATGACGACGAGCGCCGCGACGATTGCGAGACCGCCCCCGGCGATCGGCAGCGTGAGCTTTTCGCCGAGTATGAGCACCGCCAGCGCCGTGGCAAAAAGCGGCGTGCTGCTCGAGATCGTTCCGGTCAGCGTCGGACCGAGGAGGCGATTCGATTCGTTCGAGAGCACCGTCACCGCGCCGGGATAGAAGAGGCCGACGATCGCGAAGATCAGCGCGGCGCCGGCGTGCCACAGCGACAGATCGAGCAGCATCGGCGCGAGCACGCACCACAGCACGAACGTGGTCGACAGGCTGATGCGAGCCCCGACGTAGCTCGTCGCGTGACGCAGCCCGAGATGGTTGACGATCAGCGCCGAGCCGAAGCACGCGGAGGAGAGCAGCGCAAGCGCCGGAGCCTGAGTGCTGCTCAATTGCGGAGCGCCTGCACGTCTGCGCTGCCGCTCAGCGCACGCTCATTCGGGCTTCGCACCCGAGGCTTTCACGACCTTCGCCCACTTCGCGATTTCCGACCGGATATACGCGCCGAATTGTTCGGGCGTGTTGCTGGTGGGGTCCATGCCCTGGTTTCGCATCTGTTTGGAGACGTCGGGCAGCGCGAGCGCGCGTTCGATGTCGTCATGGATTTTTTTGATCACCGCGGGGGGCGTCTTCGCGGGCGCGACGATCCCGTACCAGTTGCTCGCTTCGAAGCCCGGCAGCGCAGCCTCGGCGATCGTCGGCACGTCCGGCGCCGCCGCCGAGCGCTTCGCCGTGGTCACGCCGAGCGCGCGGAGCCGTCCTGCCCGCGCGTGCAGGATGCCCGCGCTGATCGTCGGGAAAGCGAGCTGCACCTGACCGCCGAGGAGATCGGTGATCCCGGGCGCCATGCCCTTGTAAGGCACGTGGATCATGTCGATTTTCGCCATCGTCTTGAAGAGCTCCACAGCGAGATGGCTCGGCGCGCCGCTGCCTGCCGATGCGTAGGCGAGCTGCCCTGGTTTCGAACGCGCGTAGGTGATGAACTCCTGGAGGTCTTTCGCCGGAACGCCTGGATGGATGACCGCGAGGTTCGGCCCTGCCGCGACGAGGCTCACCGGCGCGAAGTCCTTGCGGATGTCGTAAGAGAGCTTCGGGTAGAGCGTTACGTTGATCGCAGCCCCGCCGGTCGTTGCGAGCAGCGTGTAACCGTCGGGCGGAGACCGGGCCGCAAGCTCGCTGCCGATCGCCTGGTTGCCGCCGCCGCGATTGTCGATGATGACGGGCTGCGCCCACGCCTCCGAGAGCTTCGGCCCGACGATACGCATCAGGAAATCGGCGGG
>JADMIO010823368.1_pt1 | contig 96755 bp, 86 predicted proteins | sample 8958161 | NCBI WGS metagenome assembly JADMIO01 (sample SAMN16585339, study PRJNA669376) | soil metagenome | isolation source: Crop rotation soil | place: USA: Cullars Rotation, Alabama | collected 2011
GCCGCGACTTCAAGTCACGTGAATTCCAAGCTTCGGATCCCACTGTGCTGGAAAGCCTATGGTGGCGACAAGGATGATTACTGCAACACGTTCCTACAAACCGCCGACGGCGGCTATCTTTTCGGTGGAAGTTCCGAGTCCAATGTTTCGGGAGATAAAACACAGTCATCGAGAGGCTTTGGTGATGCGTGGATCGTAAAGACAAATGCCTACGGCGTGGTGGAGTGGGACGCAACTTTTGGTGGTGATAATTTTGACCTTTTGCGGTCAATGTGCCGCGCCGCCGACGGTGGCTATGTGTTGTTGGTTGAATCAGCCTCCAACATTTCAGTCGATAAATCACAACCTAATTATGGCAATTACGATTATTGGGTGATCAAAATAGATGGCCACGGCGTTAAACAGTGGGACGTTGTTTTTGGCGGAGACACCTATGACCTCCCACGAGGTGGCGTGCTTGCTACTGCCGACGGAGGATTCCTGTTGGGCGGATGGTCCTACTCCGGCATTTCAGGAAACAAAACGTCTCCAAGTAAAGGCAACTATGACCTTTGGGTGGTGAAAATAAATAGCGCAGGTGTGAAAGAATGGGAGAAGTCTTACGGAACCGCAGGGTCGGATGGTATGAGCGTAATGCTTGCCTTCAGCGACGGTGGTTATGGTCTTGGAGGTGGTTCAACTTCGGGCATCTCGGGAGATAAAACAACACCCGCAAGAGGCGACGGAGATATGTGGATGATAAAAATTGATACGCAGGGAAACAAGCTGTGGGATATGGGCTTTGGCGGCAGCGCCGAAGATCAGATGATCGGGATTGCCGAAGCGCCCGACGGCGGGTTGATGGTGAGCGGATTTTCCAAGTCGGGAATATCGGGTGAGAAAACGGTGGATTCACAGGGAAGTTATGACTATTGGATGGTGAAAACGTTTACCACCGCCACGGCCGGGGGGTCAATCAGCGACACGCTGAGTGCCACCATCTGCTCGAACAATCCTTTTGATTTCAATGGCACTTCCTTGGATGTGAGCGGAACCTACATCGACACCGTGCCCTCTGTAAATGGGTGCGACAGCATCATTACATTGCATCTCACAGTGAACAGTTCTACCGCAACGTCCACGAACCACGGCATTTGCCCTGGCGACAGCGTCTTTTTCAACGGCAGCTATTTATCCGCTGCAGGCACTTATAAAGATACACTCACAGCAGCAGGCGGCTGCGATAGCATCGTCACGTTCAACCTGTCCGTCAACGCACCGCCGCAGCCCACCATCACGCAAAGCAACGATGTGCTGTCCACCGGAAATTTTGCAACCTATCAATGGCTGCTCAATGGAAATCCCATTGCAAACGCAACAGACAGTCAACTACAGGTCACACAAAACGGAACGTACAGTGTCGAAGTGACAGATGTGAACGGCTGCACCCAAACCTCGGGGACGTACCCCGTCACAGGAGTTTCCATCGGCGAGCTCACTAACTGCGTAGTGAAACTCTATCCCAATCCCAACACCGGAAATTTCATCCTCGAATTTTCCGACAACAAAACGCGGGAAGTACGTATTACCGACCTGCTGGGAAAAATGATCGTCTCCAACTTACAAGTATCAGCCCGGCAGGAGTTCAACCTAACCGAACAACCTGAAGGAGTTTATTTTATTCAGATCATCGAAGAACACCACGCGCGGAATTTGAAGTTTGTGGTTGTAGCGAAGTGAGTGTTTAGCGCAAATCTCCCAGCCCGCCTGCGCTGAAGCCTCCGCGGGGAGATCGATTCAAACCAAGCAAAAAAGGCAGCCACCCGAAAGCAACTGCCTTTGTTCTGAAAGAATGGGATACCTTAAAACTTACATTGGTGTTGTGTCCTTTGCTTTGGTAGCGTACTGGATCATCGGTTCGCCGGTTGTACTTGCCTTTTGAATTGCTGCCTTCACCTCTGGGCTTTCAGCGTGCATTTTCAGTGTTTTCATATCTGCTGCGGTAAGTGCCAGGGCAACTTCGTTCGGGTCATCCATATTACGTGCGATAATCACGGGGGTAACACCCCTCGCCTTCCTCAGTGAATCGTTTCCATGAAAAGCTGCCTGAAATTGTTCATAGCTTGCAACTTTCATCACCATAAACAGGCGGTTGTCTGAGCTTTTACCGGCTTCATCATTGTTCATTTCCAACTCATAGAATTTTATCTCAGGCTGGTCGGTGACACCTGCTTCCTGCATGGCTTTTTTCAACTGTTCTGAGCTACCGAATTCCTTTGCCTTGGCTACATCCGCCACTTCCATGCTGATGGAAACATAGTTTGGATCAGCAGCATCCTGGAACACGCCCATCACTTTCATATTGGCAGCCTGACGGTTTGCCTCATCTTTATCAAAAAAAGGTCTCCAGGTAGCATAGTCCTTCACATGATGTGAAACGACCATTGCCATCGTTTTCTGGTCTGCTGCCGGCTTTTGAATAGCACTGCTGTCGGCGGCGTTGTTGTTATTGTTATTATTGGTCGATTCTCCTGATTGGTTGCACGACACAAGCCCACCGGCAATGAACGCCAGTGAAGCGAAGAAGAAAATTCCAAGTTGTTTCATTTAGGTGTGGTTTTGGTTTTGGCTGCGAATGTACTGCGGATTCTCAGGCCGTCAATGGAGACTTATTGACATGTGTGTGTGGGCTATGTAGAAGTGCTTTTTCGGAAGACGGATTATAAATCCTAAACAGTCAGGTTCGGGATTGCAAATCCCGAACAGCTAGTATCACCGAACACCGATTACCAAACACCGTTTACTGGCTCACAACTTCCCCTCCAACCATCCCCTTCAACTCCTCCCAATCCAATCCGTCGAAACTACCTGAGCTCATCATCAGCAGGTTGACGTTGTTCCAACTGAGCGATTTCAGGAATTCCAAAAGCTTGTCTTTTTCCGTGATTACGATCACCTTTTCGTTGCCAAAAGCGGCCTTCACCTGGTCGGGTGAAAGGTCGGGCATCCGTTTCATTTGGAGGGTGTGCTGGTTGTAATAAACAATGGGTACATCTGCGGCATCCATGGCTCCTTTGTACTCGTTCAAGAATGACAAATTGAGGCTACTGAATGTATGTAACTCAATGCACGCAACTAACTGATGGTCAGGATATTGTTCCTTCACTGCCTCAACCGTTGCTTTAAGCTTTGAAGGAGAGTGTGCGAAGTCTTTGAACAGCGCGGTACTGTCGTTTTTAAGCACTGTTTCCAGGCGTTTTGCGGCACCCGTAAAAGTGCCAATGGCTTTGAAAAAAAGGTCGTTAGGGATGCCGATTTGGTTACAGACCAGCCGCGCCCCTTCCACGTTTTGGAGGTTGTGTTTTCCGAAGATCCGGAGGGGGTATTCCTTGCCCCCGAAGATCAAAACAGTCTCGCCGTTATCAATGTCATATTTTGGCGTGGAATAAGGTATTTTTTTCAAATCCTTCCCAAACTCAGCCACCAGATTTTTCAGGATCTCATCCTGCTCATTATAAGTAAGCGTCCCCCCTTTTTCAATGGTTGCAATAAACTTCCTGAACTGGTGGACATAATCCTCAAAGGTCGGGAACACATTGATATGGTCCCATGCGATACCACTAATAAGCGCGATATGAGGTTTATAGAAAAGGAACTTTGGGATGCGTTCCTGGGTTGAAGATAGGTACTCATCACCCTCCAGCACGGCTATTTTGGCTTCATTTGTGAGCTTCACCATCAGGTCAAATCCCTGGATGCGGGAGCCCACGAGGTAGTCGAAATCTTTGGCAACCGATTTCAGCACGTGCAGGATCATGGAGGTAATAGTAGTCTTGCCATGGCTTCCTGCCACTACGATACGCTTCTTATCCTTTATCTGCTCATAGGTATAGGCAGGGAAAGAATAGATGGGTATCCCCAGTTCTTTGGCTCTGAGCAGTTCGGGATTATCTTCCTTGGCGTGCATTCCAAGGATGACGGCATTGAGCCCGGGATGGATCTTTTCGGGGAACCAGCCCATTGCCGGGGGTAGCAGTCCGGCAGCAGCTAAATTGGAGGAAGCAGGCTCAAAAATTTCGTCATCTGAGCCCGAAACATTATAATTTTTTTGGCGTAAACACAGCGCAAGATTGTGCATGACGCTGCCGCCAATGGCGATAAAGTGGATGTTCATAGTGCAATGATGAAGAAAAAATAGCGTACTTTTGCACGATTCTTGTTCAAAAGTGCGTTATTCTATAATAGAGAACGCATTATTTAACAAACAAAAACTGAAAAATGAAAAAGACCCTTTCTAAGAGAGCGACAATGGTTGCGATGTTAGGTATTGTAATCCTCAGCTTATCTTCTTGTGCAAGAGAAGGTTGCCCGGGCCAGATTACCAAGACCACTCCAAAGCCTGCGCAAGTAGAAAAACCCATGTAAATCATCGGGTGAATAAACCTCACTCCGGTTGGCAGGTTCAGCCGGATGTGCAGGACAAAGTTCATTTCCCCGTCATCATCTCCAGGCACAGTAAACACTGTGCTGTAGGTTCGGATACCGGACTAACGGATGAGCACGGGGATTTGATTTTTATATTCTTCAGCGATTCCGTTCAAACTTTAAATCCGGCTAACTTTTTTCCTCGTACGTTTACGTACTTAAATCTCACCGGATATGAAGTACGATGGAGGGTCCAAGGCTTTATTTGCGTCTTTCTTTCTTCTGCTGAGTGCAACTGTTTCTGCGCATACCATCAATTATGCGCTTAGCTCAAGTCCACCAAGCGATATTTTCATTTACTATTTACAACTTGGATACCGCCATATTCTACCAGACGGCTTTGACCATATCCTCTTCATTCTAGGGCTGTTTTTATTGAGTCCAAAGCTCAAGCCCCTCCTCTGGCAAGCCACCGCATTTACGGTGGCACACAGCATCACGCTCGCATTATCCATGAGCGGCCTGATAAGTCCTCCGCCGTTGATCGTAGAACCGGTCATCGCGCTCTCTATTGCATTTGTCGCCATTGAGAACATCTTCACTTCGAAGCTGCATGCCTGGCGCATCGCAGTGGTGTTCATGTTCGGCTTAATTCATGGCTGCGGCTTTGCCAGCGCACTCAGTGAAATAGGCTTGCCCGAAAAGAGCTTCGCCTTGTCGCTTGCCGCGTTTAATATTGGTGTAGAACTGGGGCAGGTTACGATTATCGTTGCTGCTTATATTCTCATCGGTAAATGGTTCAGCCAAAAGGAGTGGTATCGCGGAAGGATTGTTTACCCGGTTTCTATTGTTATTGCGGTGATAGCGCTATACTGGACGGTACAGCGTACACTTTTGATTGTTTGATGAATGGGTTACGAGTTCTTCTATCATAATATTCTGGATGAACAGAAATCCCGATTTTTGCCTTCAATCATCAATCGTCTATCTAAAATCTATAATCGAAAATGTCTCACCCTTGGCACGACGTCTCGCCCGGATCAAAACTTCCTCAAATTGTCACCGCGCTGATCGAGATCCCAAGCGGCAGCAAAGGCAAGTATGAGGTTGATAAACCCAGCGGACTGATCAAGCTTGACAGGGCTCTGTATTCATCAGTCCACTACCCTGCCAATTACGGCTTTATTCCGCAGACCTATGCCGGTGATAACGACCCTTTGGATATCCTCGTCATCTCGCAGATCGAAATCCCGCAGCTTTGTCTTGTAGATGCAAAAGTGATAGGTGTAATGCGTATGCGAGATAAAGACGAAGTTGATGACAAGATCATCGCCGTAGCCCAGAACGACATTGCAGTGAATTATGTAGACTCACTTGAAGAACTGCCTCCCCACACTACCGTCGAGATAAAACGCTTCTTCCAGGATTACAAGATCCTCGAAAACCGCAAGATAGAAGTAGAAGAATTCCTGGGGATGGAGGAAGCATTTGCGATTATCCTGGAGAGCATTGAGGCTTACAAGAAGAAGTTTAAAACCTGAACCATGATTTTTGGGATTAATCGGATTGCCGGATTAAGTGCAACTCTTAATCCCATAATCCGCTTAATCCAATAAATCCCGGTTCTTTGTATTTTTAAGGTGTGCGCTCCAGCATAATCTTGCTCTTGTCTTTTGTGCTGTGCTCAATGAGCGCCTTCTCACAGCACACCTTCTCCATCTGCGCGGTTGATACGATTACAGGCGAAGTAGGTAGCGCTGGTGCTTCCTGCATTGAGGAAAGCTCGATGATTAGCGACGTACATCCGGGTGTTGGCGTGATTCATACGCAGGCTGCTTACCAGAAACTCAACCAGGACGTAGGACGCAATTTGATGAATGCCGGGCTTACCCCTCAAGAGATTATTGATTCACTTGTGGCGGGAGATTTCATTTTCGGAGCGCCGAACAGGCAATATGGTGCAGTCGGGATATACAACGGCTCACCACTTGCGGCAGGATACACCGGTACAAGTTGTATTGATTACAAAAATCACATGGTGGGACGTTATTACACCATCCAGGGTAATATCCTCCTTGGACAAGCAATATTGGATTCTATGGAGTCGAAGTTCCTGCATACCGACGGCGACCTCGCTTGCAGGCTGATGGCTGCCATGCAAGGCGCAAAAGTAGTTGGAGCGGATACACGCTGCGCCGGAAATGGCACCTCGTCTCTTTCCTCTTTCCTGCGCGTTGCCCTACCCGGTGACGACCCGGAAACTCCTTATATCAACATCATCATTGACACGGTACGTGCCGGACAAGAACCGATTGACACGCTTCAAACGCGATTCGATCAGATAAAAAACTGTCCTTCAGATACTACGAGCAGCGGCACCATGCCACATGCGCCTCACATCACGGTTCAAATGACAAATTCCGGGGCGCAAAGCATAATCACTATCAACTCAGCTTTGGATAATTTCCGTTTTGAGCTGTTTGATTCATCGGGCAGACAACTCCTTAATAAAAATCTTACCGGGTTTAAGGTCCAATACATGAGTGTAAGTCAACTTCCGAAGGGGATTTACCTGTGGCGCATTCTGAGCAAGGGAAATGTGTATAATGGGAAGTTATTCACCGATGGGCGTTAGCACTACTGTAAGCACATAGAAGTCTGTCGTCTTTTCCGTATATTGTAACAAATAATTGCATATGAAAGCCCGTCTGCTCTGCTTCCTCATTGTCGTATGTTCAACCCCATCCTTTGCGCAGCTCATTATTGACAAATCCATCAGTCTTTCCGGCGCAGGAATTAATGCAAAAATATCAGGCATTAAAGATGTAAGTGCCGCTCAAGATGTTTTAAGTGTGGAGGCCTTTCAAAACGGCTCATTTGTCTATGCCGGTGTTTCCGGCGGCAGCTCCACTGCGTATACCGTTGCGCTGACGCCGACCATTTCGGGTTATTCTACAGGCATGATGCTTTATTTCAAGGCTCACACTGCTTGCGGTACCGGTCCGGTTACAATCAACGTAAACTCAAAAGGCCCGATTACTATTAAGAAAAACGGTATTCAAGATTTGTCCGGAGGGGATATCTCAAATAACCAGGTGGTTTGCCTAATCTATGACGGCGCCAACTTCCACTTGTTGAGCCAATCCGGCGGCACGGCTTCCGGTAGCGGTACTCCCAACCAGCTTGCACGGTGGTCAGGATCATCTACATTAACATCAAGCATCGTGTTTGACGATGGCACGAATGTGGGCATCGGCACTACTTCCCCTTCTGCAAAGCTGCACGTCGCGGGGGATGAATTTGTAAGCAAAGTGCTCACCACGGGCAACAACACAGTGAATACCGCCGACCCCATGGGAGCTGACATCGTCATTGGCAGCACAGCCGGCACACGGCATGACGCCAGCATGATGTGGTGGAGCAGTGCCAGCGCAAGCCGTATTTCTAACACCTCCGATGTTTTTTACCTCTCCGTATGGAATACCACCAATGCAAATGTTGCGCTTGCCGCCTCAGTTGGAGCTACCAGCTATTTCCAGGGTAACATAGGTATTGGCACCACCTCCCCCGGTGCAAGACTGGAGGTAGGCGGACAAATTAAAATTACCGGCGGTTCTCCTGCCGTTAATAAAGTGCTCACCTCTGATGCAACCGGTCTTGCTACCTGGCAGTATGCCGTGCCGCCTGGTGGTGTATTTTACCTTGCTACATCTACGGTACCCACAGGCTATTTAGAATGTAACGGTGCCGCTGTAAGCCGTACCACTTTCGCTGCGCTGTTTGCTGCAATAGGAACCACCTATGGTGCTGGGGATGGGTCAACTACCTTTAATGTACCCGACCTGCGCGGCGAATTCGTGAGAGGATGGGATCATAGCAGGAATGTGGATGCCGGGCGCTCTTTGGCATCGTTCCAGGCTGCAACTGGTATCAGCGACCAGGTTTATCAAACGGTGATCACGTTTTATGATAATAATGACGGAGCAACCTACGGCGCAGCTAATTACAACAGCGGTCCGGGCCAGGCGGGTTTCACCAGGACAATCTCTTTTTTTAAGGTGAGGCCACGCAACATAGCATTGATGCCGATCATAAAGTACTGACGCAATTCTCATTTATTTTCTCAGAATCCTTGACTTGGGCCGGAAGAGCCTTTTATTGGCACAACCCAAATCCAACTAATTTTGCACCTGACTTTTCCTGATGAATCCTATCCTAGTAGAAATTTACCGCAACAAAGTGCTTGAAAGCTTTCACCGCGGCGTGGTGTGCGTTGTAGATCAGCATGGTGAGATCATTTACAGCGAAGGAGATGTAAATCAAGTGTGCTACCCGCGCTCAGCAATGAAGCTGTTGCAGGTGATTCCGCTGATTGAGCATGGCGGGATCGACAGGTTTAGCTTCACACTGGAGGAGATCGCAGTGATGTGCGGCTCGCATAGCGCACAGCCGGAGCACTTGCGTGTGGTCGGTTCCATTTTGCAGAAAATAGGGTTGGATAAGTCCGCGTTGCATTGTGGTCCGCAGTACCCAACCTCAAAAAAAGATACGGACGAACTGATCCGCAAAGGTGAACAGCCGCACGACATCCACAATAATTGCAGCGGCAAACATGCTGGTATGCTTGCGATGTGTGTCATGAAGGGCTGGGATTGGAAGGACTATATCAATCCGCAACATCCGTTACAGCAGCTCATCCTGGAAACGTGCTCAACATTCTACGAGTACCCGAAGGAAAAAATGACCATCGCCCTTGATGGCTGTTCTGCTCCCAACTTTTCAGTTCCGGTTTACAACCAGGCAGTCGGATTCAAAAATCTAACGGACAGGGAAAAATTTAGTCCAAAACGGAGAGCAGCCTGTGCTACGGTTATTGAAGCTGTTTCAAAATTTCCTTTCATGGTCGCGGGCACAAAACGGTATTGTACGGAGATGATGCAGGTCACCGCTCCTGCTATCATCGGAAAGACGGGAGCAGAGGGAATCTTCTGTCTTGCTCTTCCGCATGAAAAAATGGGGGTATGTATTAAAATTGATGATGGAAAGATGGCGCCCCAATATGCCGTCGCACAGGCATTTGTTGGGGCAACCGGGCTGTTCAATGCTGAACAGCTAAAGCCGCTACATCACTATATGCACGAGCCGATCACAAACTGGAACAAGTACATTACAGGCGAAATAAAAGTGCGTGACGGGCTGTTTCAAAAGCTGCAAGTAAAAAAAAGTAGTCAGCTTGAAGTACGCTGAGCATCCTTTCGAACCTTCCTTGCGTATTCTTTTCAAATAGCGTAATTTTCTTTATCTAAAGTCCCTCCAAATGAAAAGGGTTCAGCGAAATCTGAAAAGCCTGCTCCTGCTTTTATCCTTTGTTTTGTTTTTTACCGGTAAAGCTCAAAACTGTTACGACCAATCAGTCATTGATACGAGCGTCACCTGTTATCAAATGGGAATACCTGGCGCCTATTGCGGCTGCGATGGATTCGTTTACAATTCGCAATGCGAAGCTTACTATTACTATGGCGTCACCGGCGGCACATGGTCGCCTGACGGTTCGTGCAACCCGCAGGGATGCAAAGCCGGGTTTTATTATAGGCAACAGGGAACAACGGAAGTCCAGTTCACTAACTTTTCTTTTGCAAATACCGGCAATTCCGGTACATCTAACTGGGATTTTGGGGATGGAACAACTTCGGCTGACGTGGACCCGCTCCATGTTTACCCGGCAGCAGGAACCTATAACGTGTGTCTGACAATTACCGTTATTGACCAGACGGATACCTGCACCGATATGTATTGCGAATCAATTTTTGCCGGACCGCCGCCTCCCTGTATTGACTCGGCTTTAATTGACACTACTGTGGCATGTCCGCAGATTTATGCTCCGGTGTGCGGCTGTGATGGAGTCACTTATGATAATGATTGTATAGCGACAGCACATGGGGTTGTTTCATTTACTTACGGTGAGTGCTACCCCAATCAGTGGTGCAACGCTTTCTTTTCTTATTATTCGTCTGATACTGCAGGTTTAGGAGTGGACTTTTACGCGGATTATTATGTAGACAATACATTTGACCATTTGTTCTGGGATTTCGGTGATGGAACTACCGTGGATACGCTCGCTTATTTATATCCAAATATTTACCACCAATACGCTGCTACTGGATTGTATCATGTATGCCTTACAGTTTATTCCGACGACTCCTCCTGCTTGTCCACCTATTGTACGGACGTTGTGGTAGCGGTACCCGGAGATTGCGTAGACAGCACTGTAATTGATACAACTGTCACTTGCGGCGCAAACGGAGCATATGAGCCTGTATGTGGCGTATGTGATGGCGTTACCTACAATAGCGCTTGTGAAGCATTTTATCATCACGGCGTGCTTTCATTTACACCTGGAGAATGCTATTATTACTCTCCCTGCGACGCAAAGTATTACTATTGGCTTGATGGTGGTGGATATACCGTCAATTTCCAATCTGCTTTTGACGGGGTCACTTTCCCTGGCGATCCGAATGGAGGAACCGGTGGTCCACCAACAAATTCTGTCACTCTGCTCTGGGATTTCGGTGACGGCGCTACCTCTACCGATGCGTACCCGGTCCATACTTATTCTGATACTTCTATTCACGCTTACTGGGTATGCCTTACCGTAACTGATACCTCCGAACCTTGCTCAAATACATTCTGTGATTCCGTTTATGTGGGGGCATATAACTATGGCTGCTACGCCGGGTTTGGCTATTCCGTAAATCCCGACGGCACTGTGACAGTGGCTCCCGATCCGGCGATGCAAAACATCCCCGGATGGTACTGGGATGGTAATGCGGGCACGGTTCCGAACGGTTCAGGCTTTTCGTTCCACATTGACTCTACAAGCCAGGATACTATCTGCATCATTCTTGTAAATGATCTGATGAACTGCGTGGATACTTTCTGCATTCCTGAACCCGAGATATACTTAGCTTATTTACTGTCGGGCTATGGCAATGAGGCGCATGACATCTTGAAGAATGTTGACCTTTATCCGAATCCCGCGACCGATGAAGTTAAATTAGAGTTTACCGCGCTTCAGCCTGCGGAACTCAGAATTGTATTCAGGGATCTACTAGGTAATGAACAACTTGAACTTACCACTATGCAGCAGCCGGGAAGAAATAAATTAAGTGTCAATACATCTCAACTATTCCCGGGCATCTATATCGTTGAAACCTCAGCGTCTGGACAACGCGTGTTCAGAAAATTAGTGATAACCCGGTAGAGGTATTCTCCTTCTTCACATTTATCAGCGCTATTCTGGGTTAAAAAAGCCGAACTTTGCGGCTATTTTGACGCATGATCTATCTCTCTGTTGAAAAGCTCGCTAAGCAGTATCCTGACAAGATCCTGTTTGAGAATCTCACGTTCGGTATCAGTAAAGGTGAGAAGGTAGCGCTCATTGCTAATAACGGCACGGGCAAATCGAGCCTGATGAAGATACTTGCGGGAAAAGACACAGCTGATAGCGGAGAAGTTTACCTACGCGACACAATCAAAGTCGGGTACCTGGAACAGGATCCCTCCTTCAATGGCGACCAGACCATCAATGAACTCATCAGCAGCTCGCATACCGATGTCATGGCAGTGATTCGCCAATATGACAAAGCCCTTGCCGACCAGTCGGAGTTGCACAATGAGCAAACACAAAAAGCTTTTGAGCTTGCAACTGCCGCGATGGACAAACATGCCGCATGGGATTACGAACGCCGGCTTAAGCAGTTGCTCGATAAATTCAACGTGCTTGACCTTGAACAAAAGATCAGTACTCTTTCAGGAGGTCAAAAGAAACGCCTGGCACTCGCCCTTGCACTACTCGACAATCCGGATTTACTTATTCTCGACGAGCCTACCAATCATCTCGATATTGACATGATCGAGTGGCTGGAAAAGTATTTATTGCAATCACAGGTTGCGCTGTTTATGGTAACCCACGACCGCTACTTCCTTGACCGAATTTGTAACCTTATCCTGGAGCTGAGTGACGGAAAGCTTTACCGTCACAAGGGGAACTACGCCTACTTCCTTGAAAAACGCGCTGAACGTGAAGAGGTGTTCAAGACAGAAATTGAGAAGGCAGGCAAGCTGATGAAGCGCGAGCAGGAATGGATGCGCCGGATGCCAAAAGCGCGTACCACGAAATCAAAAGCGCGCATTGACAGCTTCTACGAGATACAGGAGAAAGCAAACAGCGGCAAAAAGGAAGACGAGCTGAAGTTAGAGGTGAAGATGTCGCGCATCGGGGGAAAGATATTGGAGATGAAGAAAGTACATAAAAGCTATGGGGATGTGAAGATCATGGACGGTTTCGATCATACATTTAAAAAAGGAGAGCGCATCGGCGTTATCGGGAAAAATGGAGTAGGGAAAACTACCTTTCTGAATATTATCACCGGTAAGGAAACTCCCGATTCGGGCAAAGTGAATGTTGGGGACACGATAGTCTTCGGCTATTATTCGCAGCAGGGACTGCAATTGAAAGAGGACAAACGCATTCTGGAGACACTGAAAGACATTGCCGAAGTGATTGAGATGAGCGACGGCAGCAAGCTCACCGCTTCACAACTTTTGACACAGTTCCAGTTTCCGCCGGAGGTACAGTATAAATATGTGTCTAAGCTGAGCGGTGGAGAAAGAAGAAGGCTCTACCTGCTCACGATCCTGATCAAAAATCCCAACTTCCTGATCCTCGACGAGCCAACCAATGATCTTGACCTCCTTACGCTCAACAAGCTGGAAGATTTCCTCGAAAACTTCGGAGGCTGCCTGGTGATCGTATCGCACGACCGCTACTTTATGGATCAGCTTGTTGATTCGCTTTTCATATTCGAGGGTGAAGGAAATATTCGGGGATATATCGGCACTTATTCCGAATACCGTGAAGAGCTGGATGAAAAAGAACAGAAAGAACGCGGGCAAAAAGCGGCTGTCCGGAAAAGTGAAGAACGTGTGATCAATAGTACTCCAAAAGAAAAAACGAAGCTTACCTATAAGGAACGTCTTGAGTATGCGCAGTTGGAAAAGGATATAGCCAGTTTAGAAAAAGAAAAGGCTGAACTCGAAACTCAGCTGCACACCGGCAACGCGGATTATGAAGCATTACAAAAGATGTCGTTGCGGGTAGGCGAGGTAATGGCACTGATAGATGAAAAGACGCTGAGATGGATGGAATTAGCGGAGTATATAGAGTGAGAAAAAGAGATGAACAAATCCACCATTGCTATCATCGGCGGGGGCGCCGCCGGTTTCTTTGCAGCGATTTCCTGTAAAAAGCATCATCCTGAAGCGGATGTTACGCTTTACGAAAAGAGCGATAAGCTTTTAGCCAAGGTAAAGATCTCAGGTGGTGGAAGGTGTAATGTGACGCACGCCTGCTTTAGCAATGCACAGCTGGTGAAGTTTTATCCGCGCGGCGGAAGTCAGTTAAAGAAAGTATTCTCTCAATTCAGCACGCAGGATACGATCCAATGGTTTGAAAGCAGAGGTGTGAAGCTAAAAACCGAAGAGGATAACAGAATGTTTCCGGTAACGGATAATTCTCAAACTATTATTGACTGCCTCATCAATGAAAGCAAAAAGTTGGGAATTAAAATCTGGATGCATTCACCCGTTGCTTTAATGAAGAAAAATCCCGGCTCAAAACACTTTGACATCTCGGTAGGAGACAAGGAGTCCGTGGCGGTTGACAAAATCATTATTGCAACAGGAGGGAGCCCAAAGGTTTCCGGTTTTAAGTGGTTGGAAGACATGGGCCACCATATTGAAACGCCGGTACCCTCGCTGTTTACTTTCAATATGCCAAATGAGCGGATCAAGGAGTTGATGGGAGTATCAGTGGAACAAGTTGCAGTGAGAATACAGGGAACAAAACTGGCCGCTGAAGGTCCCCTACTGATAACCCATTGGGGCATGAGCGGACCGGCGATACTGAAACTATCTTCTTTCGGAGCAAGGACTTTGCACGAGATAGACTATCGCTTTACTGTTTTGATAAACTGGCTTGGCGGTATCAACGAAGAAAAACTGCGAGAACAATTACCAGTGGAAATAGAGAAACTAAACAGAACCACCATCTCCAACAAAAATCCTTTTCGTCTTCCGAATCGTCTGTGGCTATTTTTCCTTGATAGGCTTGATATTTCAGCCACGAAAACCTGGGCTGAACTCAGCAAGAAAGAATTGAACCGCTTGATCACCCTACTCACTAACGATGCATATTACGCAGAAGGCAAAACCACCTTTAAAGAAGAGTTCGTCACCTGCGGAGGCGTAAGCCTCAACGACATCAACCTGGAAACGATGGAAAGCAAAATCGTGCCGGGACTTTATTTTGCCGGCGAGGTGATTGACGTTGACGCCGTAACCGGTGGCTTTAACTTCCAGGCTGCCTGGAGCACCGGGCATGTTGCAGGGATGGTAAAATAGCACATCGTCCCGCTTCGCTTTTTAAATAAAAATCTTTAATTTATTGGTAGAATAAATAGGTAAATGCCTGTTTCACTTTGGATATTGCTCAGCGTGATCTTCGCTCATCCCTGTCAACATGCGGCGGCAGATAACGACGCTTGTGGGGACATCACGGTTGAACAGGAGTATCTATCTATTGGCGTAGTGGACACCTACAAAAATGATTATGAGTTATTCAGAAAAGAGCTTGACTGCAAGGATTATTTTGGCGGTGGCTACTATGTGGACAGGTTATACAGGCATGGGAACTATTCAATCTACACATTTAAGCGTGCAGGTACCCATCAGATAACTGATGTACTGATCCGGTATCCTGACAAAATCCAATACATCAGAGGCAAACAATACGACCACGTGCTGAAGTATGTCAACGAGTTTTATGAAAAGTTAAATGAAGAAGAAAACATAAATGTGAGCAACTTCAAAAAAAGCAGGATCAATAATGTAATGCAGGAAATTATCGCTGAACACGAGAAACGTTTTATGTTTTAAGCACGAAGCTTCAAATCAACCCGCTCGATCAGTTGAAAATTCCTCAGCCGGTCTTAGCCAAAAGAAAATTCCGATCACTACAAGATCTGCAGTTAATGTTATTAGCGCTTCCGAAGAAAGTAAAAAATCTCCTTTCCCGATAATGATAAAAAAGGCAATAAACAACGCCAAGGTCAATAAACTAAGCTGCAGGAAGTTTTTATCCTTAGCAAGAAAAATGAGCATCATAAAAATGAGCACCAGGAAAGCGAAGAACACCATTCCGAATCCTGGCAGCGACATAAAGGTGTAAGCCATCGCGACCAGGAAGCATTTCCAGAGGCATGATAAGAAAAGGTACAGTTTCAATATAAAAGAGATGATTTTCTTTGCCATTGCCGGTAAAATTCCAAAATCTCCTCCAGCTCAAAAACAATATCCAGGGATTGCGCCATCCCCATAGGATTTGCCATCATTTCGATGTACCTTGTGCGCCGTCCGTTTTCCAGAGCCATGAAAAAACCTATCGCCCGGCAAATCCTCTTGCTATGCTTGTTTCTGCTGGCAGCCCACCTCAGGTCTGTGGGGCAGGATTGCGGCACAAAGGAAGTCAATGAACGGCTCTTACGCGAGCATCCTGAATACCGCAGTCAACAGGACGCCTTCAAACAAGACATGCAGAACAGGATACAAACCCAAAGCGGGCAGCGCAGCGGAGTGACGCTCTACACAATTCCTGTGGTGGTGCACGTGATTCATTTAGGTGAAGCGGTGGGCAGCGGTTCAAATATCTCCACAACACAGATACAAAACGCGATCCTCGGTTTAAACCAGCGTTTCAGCAATGCAATCGGCAACAGCCTGGAGATTGGGATACAGTTTTGCCTTGCTACCCGGGACCCTAATGGCAATCCTACAACCGGTATTAACAGAGTAAACGGAAGTTCGGTGACCAATTTTTCCTCCCAGGGAATTCAATGGGATGATTCCGGCGGAGCAAGCGAAGTGGACGTTAAGCTTCTCAGTATCTGGCCGCGGGACAAGTATTACAACATCTGGGTAGTACACACTATTTACGGTGCGGTTGCCGGATATGCTTACTTCCCTACCTCCTACCCTCTGGAGGGTATGGTGATTGAAGCCGCGTACATGACCCAATCCAGCACCGTGCTCACCCACGAAATGGGTCACGCGTTCGACCTTTACCACACCTTCGAAGGGGATGATGATGGCGCTACTTGTCCCTCTAATACGAACTGTTCCATGGAAGGCGACCTCATCTGCGATACGCCACCGCACAAACGCGGTGATTGCAGCGCCTCAAACCCTTGTTCAGCCTCTGGCACTTTTACTAACTCTCGTCTTAATTACATGAGCTACTGCGGTTCAACTGACCGCTTTACCGCTGACCAGAAAACGCGCATGATAACGGCAGTCAACTCAGCTTTGCGCACGCCACTGCTCTCTTCGCTAGGCTGTACGGCAAGCACTTGCGCAGCCTCTTGTAACGATGCTAACGCCTGTACCCAGGATATCTGCACTAACGGCGTTTGCTCGCATACCGCCCTCGACTGCAATGACTCGGATGCTTGTACCAATGACATCTGCACCAACTTTGACTGCTTCAACGTCGAGATTGATTGCGCTGACAATGATGAATGCACCGTTGACCTTTGTTCCGGAGGCTGCATTCATCAGCCGCTCGACTGCAGTGATGGCGACGCGTGCACTACCGACTCCTGTAATGCAGGGCAATGCTATAACACAGAAATCGCCTGCAATGACGCCAACTCTTGTACGACCGACAATTGCGTTCCCGACGTTACTTCCATTAGCATTGATTATGACCTGATGGATGAGGATATCACACAACTTGCAGGCGGCACCTATTCCCGGAAGTTTTGGCAGCTCAATAATAAATATGTGGAAACCAATCAGGCTTACTCCGGCAAATTGGAATGGGCTGCTACCCGTTTTAACTGGCTGCAGGACCTTGCTACGCAACAGCAATATTCTTATAATGAAAATGACGTGCGCGTGGACAGCGTTGATGTGACTTTCCTGCATCGTAATGTCACCGGCACTAAAGACACGATTATCGTCGTCATCTATGAAGACCAGGGTGGAATTGTGATTGACAACCAGGATAACATCCTTAACAGCATTCTTTATGCTGATACCATCGTAACCACTACTTCCTTGTCACCGAATGTCAGCACGCCGGTAACGCTCAGGCTCAATCCTGACCTGCCTATTCCGTACGGAAGTCAGTTCATGGTTGGAGTTTACTTTTTCGGAAGCTTTTCAAACACCTTCAGCATTGTCGCCGGTTATGGAGTCAGGTGCGGCGGAGCCTGCCGGGCATATTCATTGTTTGATGAAGACAACAGTTATTGGAAGATTATTTTCTGGTCAGGCAGCACTAACCTATCCGGCGTAAACAACCTGTACTTTAACTGTGATGGCGACGGAGAGCGTACCCGTGCGAGTTGCGAAGGATATGACATCCAAAACTTCGCCATTTCAGCAATCGTCACGTTGCACTCGCGTGTAGATTACACTTGCCAGAATACCCCTGCTGCCTGTCTTGTCAATATCTCAGGCGCTATCAAAACGGAAACAAATGTTGGAATTCCCGGTGTTTCGGTAGTGCTTTCCGGCGATGCCAGCGATACTGTGGTTACACCGGCTACTGGCTTCTATAGCTTCCAGGTTGCTGAAGGCGGAGATTACACCATTACGCCGTCAAAGAATAATGATGTGACCACAAACAACGGAGTAAGCACGCTGGACATCACACTGATGCGCAGGCACATCCTTGGAGGCACCCAGTTGAACTCGCCCTACAAGATCATCGCTGCGGATGGCAACAATAATAACCTGGTTACTACGCAGGACATCTCCTCTACACGGGTGGTCGTTTTGAATAACACTGCCAAATTCCCGAACAACCGGTTATGGTCATTTGTTAGCAGCGAACAAACATTCACCGGACCTCCGTACACTCCTTTTCCATTTACCAAAATCAGGACCTACAGCAACCTGAGCGGGCCTAAGACCAACCAAAATTTCATCGGTGTGAAGCTCGGGGATGTAAACAATAGCTGGAACGCCGGTACACCTTAGTAGTTTAAAGTTTAAGGTTTAATGTTTAAAGTTGCAGCGGTAATGCTCCGCTTTAAATATGGCCAAAAACAAACTTACCCGTGAAGAGAGACTGGCACAAACGGGACATGGTGGCAAGATAACCGCAAAGCCTGCGGTTACCAGCGATCAAAGTAAACTGCAGCGTTTCTTGCTTGGGTTGGTGCTTGCCGTGATTGCTTTTGCACTCTATGCAAATACGCTGAATCATCAGTTTATTCTCGATGACTCCAATGCTGTTACTGAAAACCATATTGTAAAACAAGGTACCAAAGGGATTCCCGAGCTGCTGAAGACCGACTACCGCGCAGGCTACTGGAAAGCAAAGGGTACCCTTTACAGACCGCTTTCGCTGGTGATGTTTGCTGTTGAGTGGCAACTGTTTCCTAACAATCCTTTTCCCGGGCATCTGATCAATGTGTTGTGCTACGCACTTACCGCGTTTCTGCTCTTCTTGCTGCTATGCCGGTTAATACCCTCGGTTCCGATTCTTGTCCCATTTCTTATTACGCTATTGTTTACAGTCCATCCAATTCATACGGAAGTAGTCGCGAACATTAAGAGCCGCGATGAGATCCTTTCGTTCCTGTTTGTGCTGGGTGCATTGCATTGCGGGCTCAATTTTCTCAGAAAGGAAAACGGTCTTTGGCTGGTTATCGCTGCCATTCTGTACTTCCTTTCATTCATGGCGAAGGAAAGCTCTATCACGATTATTGCCATTGTGCCGGTAGCATTATACTTTTTCACTAATGCTTCAGTACAGAAAAACATTTTTGTAACAGTCGCCTTTGTTGCCGGCGCTGGAGCATACCTGGTGTTGCGCAAAATAGTGCTGGGGGAAATTTCAGACGTTCAGGATGTGCTGCTGATTGATAATTTTTTGATCTTAGCCAAAAGCTTCCCGGAAAAAACCGCAACCTCGGTACTCATCCTGGGAAAATACCTCGGGCTGCTGTTCTTCCCATATCCTCTCTCTATTGATTATGCCTATAATGAAATTCCCATTGTCGGTTGGTCAAGCGTAAAGTCGTTGCTTTCTCTTGTGGTTTACCTGGCAATGATTGGCATCGTCGCTTGGAGATGGAAGAAGAAAGAATTGTGGGTGTTCGGAATCGTGTTCTATCTCATTTCCATTTCGCTTTATTCCAACCTCCTCCTGACAATAGGCTCTGGATTCGGCGAGCGGTTTCTCTACCTGCCATCCCTGGGTTTTAGTATCGCGATAGTTGGTTTGCTAGCATTCTTCCTGAAAGTCAAAACAGCTCCGGAGCTGATAGAAGTGTTCACCAAGAATATAGCACTGGTTGTAATTGTTGTGCTGTTCTGTGTTGCAGCTTCGGCTGAGACTGTTACGAGAAACAAAGTATGGAACAATCACTACGCTATCTACTCCTCCGACGTGAAGCATGCTCCGGGTAGTGCACGCCTGCATTATTGGTACGCCAACGAAACAATGAAGGAGAAAGCGCTGAAAGCGAATACTCCGGAAGAGAAAATCAAATACCTCGATGATGCGATTGCGGAATATAATGTCGCCTTGAAAATCTATCCCCAATATGCCGATGCCTTCGGCCAGCGCGGACTTGCTTATTACCGGAAGGGAACTCAGTATTACGACCAGGCAATGGCTGATTACAAAAGCGCAATTGACTTGAGCGTGGGTCAGTGGAAAGTTTATAACAACCTCGGCGTGATCTATGGCGAGCGCAGCGATTTCAACTCAGCCCTCAAATACTTCAAACTCGCGCTCAAGGTGGACAGCCGTTTCCCTGACCCTTACAATAACATCGCGAAGACCTATCTCATCATGGGGGATTATACAAATGCGATCACCTGGTGCTTTGAGACACTGAAGTACATTACTATCGAAATGGCTGACTTAAAGAAAGAAGTGTACCAGTATCTTGCCCTTGCTTACGGAAAGCTCGCCGAGCAAAACGGAAGTGCGGATGATAAGGCAAAAAGCGACCAGTATAATCAAATGGCTCAGCAGATCGTAGTTCCGAAGTAGAACCGCGGGTTTACCGGAATTAACCGGAAAATTGTGTGAGGAAGTAGCAGTAGGCAGCGGCAGTGGGCAGGATTGGTTTTACCGGAATTAACCGGAGAAAACCAGGAGAATGACAGAGGGTAAACAGCGCAAATCCCCCCTGGCCCCCTTTGGCAACACACACGAGCAAGCCGCACAAGGGGGAATGGCCGCGCGGGTTTACCGGAATTAACCGGAAAAAACATGCCCCGCTCTCAAGAGAATTCAGGAACCGAAGGTTTTACCGGAATTAGCCGGAAAAAATCAGGGGAACATAACAGGTCGGTTTGACAGCGCAAATCCCCCTTGCCCCCTTTGGCAAACACACAGGAGCAAGCCGCACAAGGGGGAATACCTACGCGGTTTTACCGGAATTAACCGGAAAAAAACACGCCCGCTCTCGAAGAAATGCATGAACCACAAGTTTTACCGGAATTAGCCGGAAAAAATGAGAGGAAGGATGATAGAGGGTAGCCAGCGCAAATCCCCCTGTCCCCTTTGGCAAACACACAGGAGCAAGCCGCACAAGGGGGAATGGCCGCGCGGGTTTACCGGAATTAATCCGCCTGCGCTAAAGCTTCGGTGGATGAAACCGGAAAAAACGTCCCTTCTCCTAATCGTGATCTCCAAATTCCTACTCAACCTAATATTTCAAAGAACTAAACAACAGGCGAAAATAACCGACTGCGCCAAAAGGTTTACTATATTTTATAATCCATTTTGTTAACGAATTAAGCTCAACAATGAGCAGCCGCTTAACTCTTTATGGGACGTACAAAAGGGCTAAAGCCCTGGATTCACTGTGGCATTTGATTTACCCCGCCCTGAAGGGCGGGGCAACTATATAGCCGGCAGACTATCTAATACAAACGGTGGATTGCTCTTCAATTCTCAACTGCCGCTTTCTTCTTTGATTTTTCGTTCTTGAAGAAGAGAATGCCATCAACTTCATCGATCATGATGGTTTCGTTGGGCTTTACTTCACCGGCGATCAGCTTCTTCGACAGCTCGTTGATCAATTGCTTTTGGATGAGCCGCTTCAGCGGACGAGCGCCGTATTGCGGGTCGAAACCTTCTTTTGCAAGCCAATCAAGCGCGTAATCGCTAAGCTTCAGCTGGACGTTGGTGTCTTTAAGCAGCTTTTGCAGTTCGTCTACCTGCAAGCGTACGATCTCCCGGATATCTTTCTTTGTGAGCGGATTGAACATGATGATCTCGTCAATCCTGTTGAGGAATTCGGGCTTCAGCGATTTGCGGAGTAAATCCATCACCTCCGTTTTGGATTTTTCAGCAACCTCCTGGAACTTATTCTCCGGTACATTTTCAAAGTTGTCACGGATAATGTCAGAACCTATGTTGGATGTCATGATGATGATGGAATTCTTGAAGTTGACGACCCTGCCTTTGCTGTCCGTGAGCCTGCCGTCTTCCAGCACTTGTAACAGGATGTTGAACACATCCGGATGTGCTTTTTCGATTTCATCGAGCAGCACCACCGAATAGGGTTTCCTGCGTACGGCTTCCGTCAACTGTCCGCCTTCTTCATAGCCAACATAGCCCGGAGGTGCACCTATCAGTCTGGATACGGAATGGCGCTCCTGGTATTCCGACATGTCAATGCGCGTCATTGCGTTATCATCATTGAACAAGTAGTTCGCCAAGGCTTTTGCAAGCTCGGTCTTACCCACGCCAGTGGTTCCCAGGAAAATAAAGGAGCCTATCGGACGGTTTGGATTCTGCAATCCTGCGCGGCTTCTGCGTATAGCATCCGCTACAGCGGTGATCCCCTCATCCTGCCCGATCACGCGTTTATGCAATTCTTCCTCGATATGCAGGAGCTTTTCTTTTTCACTCTGCAACATTTTCAATACCGGAATACCCGTCCACTTCGAAACGATCTCGGCGATATCTTCGGCATCTACCTCGCCTTTCAACAAGCGTTTGCCAGATTCCATTTTATCGAAGTCCTTTTCCAGCTTTGCCAGCGCGTCTTCCGTAGCCTTGATCTTTCCGTAGCGCAGTTCGGCTACTGTTGCGTAGTCGCCCGCCCGTTCCGCTTTTTCAGCTTCGAGCTTAAAGCGTTCAATATCTTCCTTGCGCGCCTGTATCTGGTTCACTACTTCCTTCTCCGCCTGCCATGCAGCTTTCAGCTTGTTCCGCTCTTCCGAGAAGTTAGCGATCTGCTCATTGAGTCTCGCCAGCTTCTTATCGTCTTTTTCACGCTTAATAGCTTCGCGCTCAATCTCCAACTGCTTGATCTTCCTTTCAATTTCATCCAATTCTTCAGGCAGCGAGTCCATTTCAAGACGCAGCTTTGCTGCCGCCTCGTCAACCAGGTCAATCGCCTTGTCCGGTAAAAAACGGTCCGTGATATAGCGCTGCGATAATTCGACCGAAGCGATAATGGCTTCGTCCTTAATGCGCACTTTGTGGTGCGTTTCATAGCGCTCTTTCAATCCGCGCAAAATGGAGATAGCATCTTCCACCGAAGGTTCATCTACCATCACTTTCTGGAAACGGCGTTCCAGCGCTTTGTCTTTCTCAAAATATTTCTGGTATTCGTTGAGCGTAGTTGCACCCACTGCTCTGAGTTCACCGCGGGCTAAGGCGGGCTTCAAAATATTGGCGGCATCCATGGCGCCTTCTCCGCCACCACCAGCTCCCACCAGTGTATGGATCTCGTCGATAAAAAGGATAATTTGTCCGTTCGCGCTCGTCACCTCTTTCACCACGGCTTTCAGCCGCTCTTCAAACTCACCTTTATATTTCGCACCGGCTATAAGAGCGCCCATGTCGAGCGAATAAATGGATTTTGTCTTCAGGTTTTCAGGAACATCGCCCTTCACGATACGGTGAGCAATACCTTCAGCTATGGCAGTTTTACCTACACCCGGTTCACCAACGAGGATTGGATTGTTTTTAGTCCTGCGCGAAAGGATATGCAGCACGCGCCTGATCTCATCATCACGCCCGATAACAGGGTCCAATTTGTTCTGTTGCGCCATGCGGTTGAGGTTGATGGCGTACTTATCTAATGCGTTGTACTTTGCTTCGGCGTTCTGATCGGTTACAGTTGAGCCTTTGCGCAGATCCCGGATAGCGGTTTTCAGTCCGTTTACCGTTGCGCCGGCTTCCTTCAGCAGCTTTCCTACGTCGTCGCTACCGGCAACAAGGGCAAGCAGCAAGTGCTCCGTAGAAACGAACTCATCATTGAACTCTTTCAGCGACTCCTGGGCACGCAAGAAGGTTTGGTTGGCGTTGCCGGATATAAGCTGCCCGGCATCACCGGATACCTTAGGAAGCTTTTCGAGTATTTCATCCAGCTTATTATTCAGGATGGTAGTATTGACCGTGAGCTTTTTCAGCAGATAGTCAACCGTGCTTTCATCCTCCTGCATCAGCCCCTTCAGGATGTGTGCGTTCTCAATCGCGCTATTCTTATAGCTGAATGCAAGCTGCTGCGCCTGCTGGATAGCTTCCTGTGCCTTGATGGTATAGTTATTCAGATTCATATCGTTGGTTTAGTATAAAAATGCGACCATTTTGCGGCAAAGTGTGTTCCACGATATAAGTTAACCATTCCACCTGATTTTTTGTCGCTAAAAGGGGAAAGTAACAGGTCATCCTGTCATTGAAAAATAAAAAGCCGGACAAAATTGCCCGGCTTTTTTTATAGAAAACCTCCCATTGATCGGGAGGTTTTTTCGTTAAAACATCCCACCATATTCATCTTCGGTATCATAACCGAACTGATGCACTTTCTGGTTTTTATGTTTGTACTTTTCGCGCCTTTCTTTTTTTCTTTTGCGCATCGCACTGTCTGTTCCCTGCTCCTCAAAATCATCGCGCTTCTTCCACTCGAATTTCTTGTTGTTCAACTTCATCTGTCAAATGAATTTAATAAGTTAAAGAATTAATTACCGGCATGCTTGACTCTTTAGGTGAGATAGCATTAGTATACGAAAAGGGTAATGTTTGGTTTCCGCCAGAAGCGTCAATTTTGCTGTCTTTCACGCAAAGACGCAAAGGCGCAAAATGTCCCGGTTTTGCATCTTTTTTTTCGCCTTTCGTGAAACATTTTCCAAACCAGTATGTCCCCTAAAGAACGTTCTCTTTTCAAGCGCATCCTCTATTCAAAACGCAGCAGGCTCAGCGTTGTTCTCCTGCTGTTTGCCATTGTCCCTACCCTGTTTTCATCAACGCTCCTGTTGGTATTGCGCCAGTATGAAGTGCACCTCTCAAAGAGCGACCTGGTTACTTACATTGCCTTCTTCGGCATTGCCATTTTCACCATTTCCTTCGCCCTCACCCCTACCACTTTGTTCGCTATTTTTTCGGGCTACTTCTTCCAGTGGAAAGGACTGCCGGGAGTGATAATTTCCTACATGGGGGCAGCAGTCATCGGGATGCTGTTTGGTAAAAAGCTGAATGAGTGGGTGGTGGGTGGATTTATCTCGGAAGATGAAAAGCTACACGACTTTTTTGAGCGGCTGAAGAAGCGGACTTTTTTAATGGTGGTGATGGGCAGGCTGTCGCCGGTGCTACCTTTTGCAATGATGAATATTGCTTTTGCCTCTATGCAAGTTCCCTGGGGATGGTACCTCTTGGGTAGCTTCTTAGGAATGCTGCCACGCACCTTTCTATCGTTTTACCTGGGAATGAATGTAAAGGAGATCTATACGTTCGTCATGCACCCTACGCAAGACCAAGGGATGCAAATTGGCACCATCGCACTGATACTGATTTCCACTGCGGGCATCATCTGGCTGATCAGGAAGGCGCTGGAGAAGGAAGCGGGGAGGAAAGTTTAAAATGCGTATTATACCACTCGTTTAGCGCCATCGGCGCGTCCTGTTTGTAGAATAATAGCATAAGAGAATATATAAGCTCCGATAGGAGCGTCCTGCTCTGCGCAAAACAGGGCGCTCCTATCGGAGCTTATTCTTTAACCATGTGTTATCGCTACAAACAGGTCGCCCCTACGGGGCTAATAGAGAAGAAAGTTGTGCAACAGCCACTAAATGCCGTGGTTAATGCATGCTGCGCAAGGATCAAAGCACTGTAATCCTTCCAGCACGTCAAAATAGGATTTAGCCCCTTGTCAATTGCAGGCATCCAAGCCTCGCACCGACACAATTTTCAATCTTTAATTGCCCTACTTCAGGTGATACGCGTAAGCGCTGGGGCTTTCGGAGCGTACGTTGACTGCCGCCTCTTCGGCTTCTTCCAGCGTATTGTAGGGACCTATGTGCACACGGTAAAGCGATTTGCCACCCGTTTCATAGTCAGGGATATAGATATAACCTGCGTTGTCAAAACCTTTCCGGCGCAGCTCCGCTACTCTTTCCTTTGCGATATCTTCAGTCGTCACCGCGGCACACCCGATATAGAATTTTTTTCTGACTGCTGCGCCCGCTTCCCGGTCTGAAGCAGGAGTAGAGTCGTCTGTCTGCTCTTCCATTGCAGGTGCCTTCTTCTTGACAGGTTGATTTGCCTGGGCTGATGGCTTCTCGTTCATTGCATCTTCTACGACGGGCGCCTTGTTAGACTTATCTTCCGGCTCATCTTCTTCCAGCGCAAAATCACCGGATGGTTTCTTTGTTGTGTCTGTAAGGGCCCCAGGGGCTATCCCTTCTTTCTTGGTTTCATCCACTGCGGGAGTCTCTTCTTTCGTCAGCCCGAGCTTGGCGCCGATGGTATGGCGGATATCATCGTTGATCAGCGCCGCCGCTACCGCAATCAACAACACTGCTCCCAACGCGATAGCAGCTATTAACTTTATATTGAAAGGCTTCTTTTCTACCACTTCTTCCTCTTCCGATTGTTCTTCCACCACCTTTTCACGCACCACTTTCAGCCTTTCTTTTGGCTTGGTACGATGCTCCACAGGCTTTTCCTCGCTCTTCCGGTTTTGCCGCTCTATTTCCCTGCGTTCCAATTCCTTTTTCCAATATTCAGCACGTTCTGCAGCGGTCCTTCCTTTATAATCGCCGCTATAATCATTCACCGTACGCGTGATCTCAGCATCTCTTCTTTTTGGACGAACGAGCGGTTCCTCTTCTTCCTGAGGTTCCTGCGGCGGTTCTTCTTCACTTTCGTATTCCACTGGCGGAGGTTCCTCTCTTGGAGGAGGAGGTGGTGGAGGCGGTGGCGGCGGAGTTGGGGCTGGTGGCGGCGGAGTGGGCGCAGATTGTCTTGGGGGTGGTGGCGGAGGTGCGGGCTCTTCTATGGATTCTCCCTTTTCGTTCACCTTATACTTGGCCCGCAATGCATGCAGTAATTCCTCCTCGCGTCCCCTGTACTTCCGGAGCAAGGCGTCCACCTCAACCAGCTTGATGGGATTGTGTTTTCGGTAAAAATCTACTAACGCAGCACGATAGTCCATTGGTTATTCCACTTTGAAGGGTGCCGGATAAAGGCGGGATAAAGATATGTCAAAAATCATGAGAATTTCCATGAATTTCGGATAGGGAAATTCACTATTTCTTTTAAACAGGTAAGAAAAGTATTTTTAGTCCCGCCTTCGCTGCCTCGACATGAAACTCTACCGATTTTTTGCACTTCTTTTAGCAACACTTGTTTATGTTTTCCTGCTGAATTCAAGGTTTTCCATTAAAGGGAGCGCCCTGCCACCGTTAGGGAAGTTCCTCAGTCCTTTTACCGGGTTCTGGCAAAACGCTGAGCCCAAAGAAGGAAACCTGTACTATGACGAGAAACTTGAAGGGTTATTGGATGCTATTACCATTAAGCTCGATGAACAGCGCATACCTCACATCTTTGCCAAAAACGAACATGACCTCTACTTCGCACAGGGCTACATTACCGCGCGCGACCGCCTTTGGCAGATGGAACTGATGACACGCGGAGCTGCAGGGAGGCTCTCCGAGATACTTGGTCCCAAGACGTTGGAGTTCGACCGCACCACGCGGCGCATCGGCTTGCCTTATGCAGCGAAAAAAGCAATCAAGCAACTCGACGACGATAAAATTGCCAGTCTAATTCTCAACTCTTATGCAGAGGGAGTGAACGCCTACATCCAAACCCTTGATTACCGGCACCTGCCTTTAGAATACAAACTGCTTGACTACTACCCTGAAAAATGGGATCCCTATAACAGCGCACTCTTGTTGAAGTATATGTCGAACATGCTTACTGGTGCTGAATATGATTTTCAATATACGAACGACCTGAAAGCGGTTGACCCGGTAACTTTCGAACTGCTCTTCGGTGATTTTCCTCCGGGAATTGATCCCATTATTCCAGTAGGAACTCCGTTCCATGCATCTATTCCTAACGTTGATAGCCTGAAACTGGGAACCCTTCAAAATGCTAAACCTTTCCTCCACAGTCCATATGAGCAACCGGAACCAAACAACGGCAGCAACAATTGGGCTGTAGGATCCGCCAAATCTTCTACCGGCAAGCCCATCCTGTGTAATGACCCACACTTGCGTCTCACGGTGCCTTCCATCTGGTATCAGTTGCAATTAAGCGCACCGGGTGTGAATGTTTACGGAGTTACTATTCCCGGCGCTCCTGGGATCACAATCGGATTCAATGAAAATGTCGCGTGGGGAGTCACGAACGCCGAAAGGGATGTGAAAGATTGGTACCGCGTGCAGTTCAAAGATTCCACGCGCAATGAATATCTTTTTGACGGAAAATATCTTCCCACGGAAAAAGTAGTGGAAGAAATCAAAGTGCTTGCCCAGGAACCGGTTTATGATACCATCATCTTCACGCGACAAGGGCCGGTGACGTACGATGACCGTTTTAAATTTAATGATGAGCCTACCCCCTTAGCCTTACGCTGGACTGCACACGACCCTTCCAATGAATTGAAAGCATTTTACCTGCTGAACCGCGCGAAAAATTATGACGATTACATCTACGCGCTCAGCTTCTACGAATGTCCCGGACAGAATTTTGTTTTTGCATCGCTGACAGGCGACATTGCAATTAAAGAGCAGGGAAAATTTGTGTTACGCAAACCGAACGAAGGGAAGTTCATCCAGGATGGCACAATCTCGTCAACCGAGTGGCGCGGGTATATTCCATATGAAGATAATCCGCACGTAAAAAATCCCGAGCGCGGATTCGTCAGCTCCGCGAATCAACATCCTACGGATACTACCTATCCTTATTACTATCACGGTATCTACGAGTATTACCGCAACCGCAGGATCAATATGGTGCTTTCATCAAAAGAAAAATTCACTCCCGAAGATTTGATGGGCCTGCAAAACGACAACTTCAACCTGATGGCTTCAGAGGTGCTGCCATATTTCCTCACGCTCATCAATGATTCTGTAACAGCCCTTTCCTCAGCCAATAAAAATATAAGCGGGATTTACAGCGAACTGGCATCGTGGAAGTTTTATGACGACACGGCCCTTATTGCTCCCACCTATTTCACCGCGATGTGGGACAGCTTCAAAGCTTTGCTCTGGGATGAGTTTCCAACCGCAAAAGGGTTTACACCACCGAACGATTATCGCACCGTGAGCTACATCATCAACACGCCTGATAATCCGCTTACCGACAATAAAAGCACTCCCGAAAAGGAAACGGTCAATGCGCTTGCTTTTCGCGCTTTTAAGGAAAGTGTCGCGGCTATCGCGCACTGGAAAGATTCCACAGGATTACAACCGCAATGGGTAACTTATAAAGGAACACGGCTGGCCCACTGGCTTTCTCCGATTCAAGCTTTTTATGTGAAGGGGTTGCGTATAGGCGGCTATTATCACATTGTAAATGCAACAAGCACAACGCACGGTCCTTCGTGGAGAATGGTGGTACCGCTGGGAGAACAGGCGTGGGGCATTTATCCGGGCGGGCAATCGGGCAATCCAGGAAGTCCGTTCTATTCGAACTTTGCAGCGAAGTGGGCGAAGGGTGAATATTATCCGCTGCTGTTCCTGAAGAATGAAACTGAAGCAAGCGAAAAGATCATCCTCGACAAAACCATTGAACGCGTAAAATGAAATTCCTCACTTCTACTGTACTTATAGCGATTGGCGGCTTCCTGCTACAGCTCGTCTTTCCATGGTGGTCGCTGGTGATTGCTGCTCTGGCTGTAGGAACAGCAGTGTCACTTTCCGGATTCAAGGCTTTTCTGAGCGGGTTGATTGGAACAACGGTTGTTTGGTGGATCTACTCCTGGATCATTGACATGAAAACTGATTCCATCCTTTCACAGAGGATAGCAGAACTGTTTCACGTAGGAAGCCCGGTTGTGATCATCATGATAAGCGGCATCCTTGCGGGAATTGCCGGCGGGCTCGCAGCGGCCACTGGCAGTGCTTTGAAGAAAAGCATGTAACATGAGCACGTGTAGCAAATCAGCCGGTTATTACTTTACAAACAAACTTTCCATTTCACTATTCCTGTCTTATTGCATCTTTCATTTCACGTCTTGCGAAAAAATTCAGGAACGCAAGATCATCAATGGCACCTGGGAAGTGATCAAGGTCGAGTTGAACCACACAGATGCCAATGCCATGGAATTATTTCTCCAGGATTACGTTTCCAACGCTGAATGCTGTCACTACATGGTTGACTTCAGGGATGACAACACCTGCAGCAGCACCTACTATCGGAACGATTCCCTTATTTACACCAAAGAAGGCGAATGGCACATGGTTGATTTCAACCTTGTCTACGTGAACCTCGATGAATACGTCAATGCGGAACTCGATGTAAACAGACACAGCAAAACATACTATACGCTTTCATCGGAGATCAACAAGGTGGCCGTTTTCGGAGGGAGGGAAACACCAACGCGGTTGGAGATAAAGCGGGTGGACTGATTCGATGTCATTGCGGATGGCGGCTTTGCGCCATTCCGCAATCCCCTGCTAAAAGTTGTAATCTGAACTCCGTGCGCTTTGCGTAAGGGGATGCCGGAATGAGCATACGCCATCGGCCAGCCTTTCATCCGGCATGACATACTACCCCTTCTCATCAATCAATCCATCCCATGTATCTTTGTAAAAAACCTCACCATTATGACAATGGATCAACTTATCGCTGGGTTTACCGCCCAACTGCGTGAAGGCATCGCTATCGGAAAGGCAGCGCAGCTTAACCCGCATCAGTATCCCATCACTAATATTGTAGTAACGGGTCTTGGGGGCTCGGGCATTGGCGGCGACCTGGTAAGTGAGTTTATCGCGGATGAATTGCGGATCCCGTTTTCTGTAAATAAAGATTATTTCCTCCCATCCTATGTAAACAAAAACTCACTGGTGATCGTCTCTTCCTATTCCGGCAACACGGAAGAAACGATCAATGCGTTGCAAATTGCATTGAACAGGAAGGCGAAGATCGTGTGCATCAGTTCAGGAGGAAAGATCATCCAAACAGCAAAGGATAAAGGGCTTGACCACATTATCGTCCCCGGGGGCAATCCGCCGCGCGCTTCGCTCGGATATTCGCTGGTGCAGCAATTATTCGCCCTACATCACCTTGGGATTATCCCCAACCAATTTGAACAGGAACTGCAAAGCGCTATCGCGCTGCTTGACGGACACGAAACGGCCATTTGTGAAGAAGCAAAGAAAATTGCAGGACAGCTCCAAAATAAAATTCCCACCATCTATACTACAACTCCGATGGCAGCAGTGGCGGTGCGCTTCCGCCAGCAGATCAATGAAAATGCAAAGATGCTGTGCTGGCACCACGTCATCCCCGAGATGAACCATAACGAGTTGGTGGGCTGGCGCAAGAAGAGCAACGATTGGGCGGTAGTCTTCCTGCGCAACGAGAACGACTATTCACGTAATGTACAACGCATCGCCATCAACAAAGAGATCATCTCACAATATTGCGGTACGATAGTAGATATTTTCTCGAAGGGAACATCGCACATTGAGCGTGCGTTGTATCTCATCCACCTCACGGACTGGGTTTCCTATTACCTTGCCGAACAGCAAAAGATGGATGCCGTGGAAGTGCAGGTGATCGACTTTTTGAAGAACTCGCTTGCAAACGTGTAATGAAACAACCTGTTATTTTCCAAGACCTTGGCTTGATCAAATATCAAGAGGCATGGGACTACCAGGAAAGCCTGTTCCAACAGGTGGTTGCTCAGAAATTGGAGAACAGAGATGCGGAAGCGGCAGGAGGCAGCGGCAGTTGGCAGGATGGCAGCACAATCGCAAAACTAAAAACCACAAACTATCTACTCTTCTGCGAACATCCTCCCGTCATCACATTGGGAAAAAGCGGCAAGGACACGCACCTGCTGATGAGCGAAACGTGGCTGAAACAACGCGGTATTGACTTCTACCATATTAACCGTGGCGGCGACATCACGTTTCACGGTCCCGGGCAAATCGTGGGCTACCCTATCCTCGACCTGGATAATTTTTTCACTGACATCCATAAATATCTCCGGCTGCTCGAGGAAACAATTATCCTCACACTGGCAGATTATGGAATCAAAGGCGAACGAATTGCAAAAGCCACCGGCGTGTGGATTGATGCGGGTATCCCCGGAAAAGCGAGGAAGATTTGCGCCATGGGGATCAAATGCAGCAGGTGGGTAACAATGCACGGATTTGCACTCAACGTAAATACCGATCTCTCGTATTTCAACTACATCGTGCCTTGCGGCATTTCTGACAAGCAAGTGACCTCTTTGGAACGCGAATTGGGAACGAAAATTGATGTTTCTCTTGTTAAAGAGAAGTTAAAGCACCACTTTGAACAACTTTTTGGCGCATATCTCGTCATTAATAAGGCTGAGGAAGTTGCATTAAAATAATTGCTGTTCAAAGCGGCTTTGATTAACTTCTAAAACATGATCAAAGACATTCAATTCAACAAGGTTGAAGACATTGCCGTAGCTGTAGCCCCGCGCGTAGAAAACAGCAGCGAAGTGTGGGTGGTTTACCTCGTGAACATGAAAGACCGTCCCATCAACGGTGTACTGGTGAATTCTAAAGGTTATGGAGTAGTAGACGGCAAGGAGGTAAAAACTTCTTCACTGCGTCAATTTTTCGAAAAGATCGAGGGCAGGGATTTCGTACAGGTCGAGATACTCCCTGAACAGCTCATCGGGCTCTCCAACCAATTTTGGGTGAGCTTCTGGCAGGACGGCGTCCTCTACGACAAGCAGTACGTCTTCGTTACCGAAAGCATCGTGAAAGACAACCTCATTGACATCCCCGTATTGAATAAGAAAGGGGTGATGATAAAGTAGACGTCAGACAACAGACATCAGACTTCAGCAGAATCACTTGCAGCTTGCGGCTTGCAGCTTGACGCTATATAGCTAACTTCGCCGCATGTCTGAAGAGCAACAGGAAAGCGACCTCAAGGATGATCTTTATGAGCATTACCGCTTTGACGTAGATAAAGGGCAGGAACCTTTGCGCATTGATAAATACCTCATCAATCGCATCGAAGCCATCAGCCGTAACAAAATCCAGAATGCTGCCCGAGCGGATTCCATTTTGGTGAACGGCAAGCCTGTGAAATCGAACTACAAAGTGAAACCGCTCGACGTGGTAACCATCGTGCTTGGCACACCGCCGCACGAGTTGCAGTCGGAACCAGAAAATATTCCTTTGAACATCGTTTACGAGGATGACCAACTTGTCGTGATCAACAAGCAGGCAGGACTGGTAGTACATCCGGCTCCGGGCAATTACACCGGTACGCTGATCAATGCGCTGCTCTATCATTTCAAGCATTTACCAAAGGGAAAGGATGTTACGCGTCCGGGATTAGTCCATCGCCTTGACAAAGACACGTCAGGACTGATGGTGATCGCCAAAGAGGAGTTTGCAATGATGCACCTTGCGAAGCAATTTTTCAAGCGCACCATCAAACGTAATTATTCGGCGCTCGTTTGGGGAGACTTTGAGGCAAACAGCGGCACCATTGATGCATATATCGGACGCAACCTGCGCTTCCGGAAGATTATGGCCGTGTTTCCAGAGGGGGATCACGGCAAAGAAGCTGTTACGCATTACAAAGTATTGGAGCGACTCGGCTATGTTACACTGCTGGACGTCAAATTGGAGACCGGACGGACACATCAGATCCGCGTGCACATGGCACATATGGGTCATCCGCTGTTCAATGATGAGACTTATGGCGGAGACAGGATCGTAAAGGGAACGATCTACAGCAAGTACAAGCAGTTTGTAGAGAACTGCTTCAACATCCTTCCCCGCCAGGCATTGCATGCACGCACGCTGGGCTTCATTCATCCGGTTACTCAGAAAGAGCTTTTTTTTGAAGCGCCCTTGCCGCCAGATTTTCAACAGCTATTAGAGAAATGGCGTAGCTATTTCAGCCATTCGCTTTCTGAGAGATAATTGGGTAACTGCTAAAACTCGTACGAAAGCTGCACTGTATAATTCCTCGGAGCTTCCAAAAATCCCGGACGGATGGAATAACTATTATTCGTTACGTTCTTTGCGATGAAAGCGACCTTCGTTCTTTCTGAAAAATCATAGCCCACACGGGCATCCAAGGCGTAAGTGGGCTCCTCATGCGTTTTGCGGAATAATCTGACCCCCTTCACCAGGTTGATCTTTGGGTCAATGTTTTCCATGAAGCTGTTGATGAAAGCAGTGATTCCCATCGTCACACCTTTGAATTCCCACTGGACGTCACCCTTTGCAGAATGCATAAAGCGGAAATTGAGGATATTGTTATCACGTCCTGCATAGATGGAGTCGCCCTTCACGTAATTGAGGTCAATGGGATACATGTAGGTGTAACCCACCAGGAAATTCACCGTTACACCCCTGACCTTCCCTTTTCCCAAAGCGGAAATTTCAATTCCTGATACACGTGCATCTGTGATATTCTCCGACCAGAAAGCCAAGATCGCCTGCGGGAAATACATATGCTTCACCTCCGGAGGCGCTGCCGTGAACTCCATCATGTTATGATACTGGGTAATATAGCCTGAGACATCAAGATAACCTACCCAGTTGGAGATCTTAAAGGCCTGCTTGTAACCAACTTCTGCGCTCCAACTGCTTTCGGGCTGCAGGTCCGGGTTGGGAACAACATACTGACCAGCACGCTGCAGGAGCGCAAACTTCTCAGCAATACTGGGATAGCGGTAGCCCATGCCAAACGACGCCCTGATATAGGAGCTTTCTGCAGGCTGATAATTGATACCCGCGCGGGCTATCGGCTGCAACTCTATCTCTGTGGTGTCAAGCTTGAACAATTCCCCGCGCACACCTGCAGTAAATGTCAGCTTGTCGAAAAACTTTTTATCTACCTGCAGGAAAACGGACGCATTCGTTGACTTGCGCTTGCTGAATATCTCGCTGTCAATCATGGTCTGACTTCCGGAAGCACCGGCAACGAAATCAAGCCCCAGCGGTTTCAAGCGACCGTGAAAAGTATATTCTCCATAGAGCACTCCTCCGTTGGTGTTCTCATTCATACCGGTGCGCGTCATCACGTAATAATACCTTACCTTGAAGCTGTGCTTGTTGCCTTTCTTATCGAAATAAGTAAGGTAAGGGTCAAGGTTGAACTGGAACTCTTTCTCGCGTGCGACTTCATTCGGTACATAGGAGAGGCTATCACCTACAGCAGTAGTATCATAATCTGCCCATAGGAAGAAGAACCCTCCATACTGGTAGGCCTGGTTCCCGTTGATGCCAAAGCTCAGGTTGTCTTTCAGCCGGTAACGCGTTTTAAAATTCAACCGGACACGGTCTTTTTCATCATTGTAGAGATAGCTCTCATCACGATTGTAAGATGCATCCACTACATAGTCGAACTTCTTAACCTTCTGCCGGTGCACATAGGCAAACCCATACATCATACGCAGCCTGTCATCTGCCCAGTAGGAACCTTTCTTGTCCTTCAGCGGGTTTTCATACAAGCCGGAATAGAGGTTTACTTTTGAAAAAGGTTCCTCTTTAGGCCACTCTGTAATGATGTTCAAGGTGCCGTTGAGCGCTGACGATCCATAAAGCACAGACGAGGCGCCTTTAATTATTTCCACTTGTTTAACATTCTCCAATGGCGCCGCCCAAAAAGAGATACCGGAATTTTGCGGCGTGAGCCACGGAACATCGTCAAACAGCGCCAGCACACGGCTACCGGCATTCGCCGAATAACCAGCACCTCCACGGATATTGATGGTTTCCCCGATCATGTTCACTCCGGGCACCTTGTCAACCGCCTTATCCAGCGTGGTGATATTGTTATCCTCGATAAGGCTGGGCAGGAGCACATCCATAGTAACCGATTCCTCGCCGAATTTCTTCTCATACTTTGAGCTGGAAACGGTCACGATACCGAGGTCGGTGGCCTGGATATCCAGGTCGATATTCTCCACGCTTTCGCGGCCGTCTTCAATAACGACCCTTCTTCTCAATCGCTCGTAGCCGATAAAAGTGAAATCCACAAAATAGATCCCCGGCACCAGGGAAAGGGAGTAGTAGCCGGCGCTGTCGGTCACGGTGCCCTTAATATCGGTTTTGTTTGTTACTCCCGGGTTGGCCATAATAGTGGCGCCAAACAACGGCTCCTTTGTATGGACATCAATGATCTTTCCGGTGAGTCTCCCTTCCTGGGCGAAAAGGGTTGTCGAACATAAAACTGCAAGGAAAAACGATACAAGCAGACTTCTTCTCATGGCCTTCAAACGTTTTTGGACGATATAGAAGGGCAAGTTTAAATTATCAAAGGCAGGAATAGCTTGAGATTTATCAATTCCATTGAGGTGTTATGAACAAAAGGAGGCAAACTGTCTGAACCAGGATTAATGGGATTTTTTCTTTGTCATTACGGATGGAGGCTTTGCGCCATTCTGCAATCCCCTGTTAAAAGCCCATAATCTGGAGCGGAATGCGCTTTGCCTAAGGGGATGCCGGAATGAGCATGCGCTTATGCATCCCGGTCATCCGGCATGACACTCTACAAACCCAAAAACGCCGCCAAAATTTATTAACTTTGCACCCTACACGGTGATCATAGCTCAGTTGGTTAGAGCGCAAGTTTGTGGCACTTGAGGTCGTGGGTTCGACCCCCACTGGTCACCCTCTTTGAAGCTGTAAGCTATAAGCTTTAAGCTATAAGTTGATTGACGTTTTTGCTTAAAGCTTAGAGCTTAAAGCTACCTCCAATGCCTTCCCTGGAAAAATTCGTCCTCATCACGCACGTAGCCGCGGGGTTTTCTGCTCTCTTTCTTGGTATTGCCAACTTATTGAATAGCAAAGGAGCCCGGCTGCATCGCAGGCTGGGTATGGCTTATTTCTATTGTATGCTGTACGTGTTTGTTAGTGCGCTGGTGATCTTAATCTTCTATCGGTTTCAATTTTTCCTTGTTGTGATTGCCGTATTCAGCTTCTATATGTGTTTCTCAGGATACCGGGTACTGAAATGTAAAAAAACCGGCAAGGCTACATTGCTCGACAAAGTCGCGGCTGGACTTACTGTGATGTTTGGGATAGGTCTGATCGGAGTCGGAGTTTATTTGGTGGTAGAATCCAACACACTGCTGGGGATATTATCCATCATTTTTGGAGCTGCCACTTTAAGGGCAGCATGGAACGACATCCGCATCTTCAGGATGGAAGAAATAAAAGACAAACGCTGGTGGTGGTATCACCATATGCAGGCGATGATCGGCTCGCTGATTGCAGCATTAACAGCTTTTTTGGTTCAAAACGGATCAAAATTTCTTCCAATACCCGGGAACTACCAATGGATATTCTGGCTGCTTCCTGCTGCCATTGGCACGCCACTGATCATTATTTGGATTAGAAGGTATAGGGCTCAGTTTCAAAAGGAAACTGCGTAGATTGCAGTTGTCTCCGCACTCTCCGCCCTCGCTCGCGTCTCGCGAGCGTGAGGTATTCAACGGCGTCTCGCCGTTGCCGCTCAGCCGGAGGCTGAGTAATAGCTTACGCTCGCGAGACGCGAGCGAAGGCATATGGGTTTCAAAAGGAAACTACTTAGTGAACATCATGGAAAGAACAAAAGAAATCACAGAATTGCTACTGAAGGTAAAGCACCTTTATGGTAATTCGCGTGCTGAATACATTAGAAAGCTGCAGGATAAGATATGGGACGAAACATCTGATAACGCGGAATTGGAAGCATTCCTTTCAACCCTCGCTGGTGACCTGAACTTTTACGAAACCAACGAAGAGGACCGCGACGAAAGTCTCGGGTACTATGGTGATAAAAGGTTGGATGAGATCATTAATGCAGCCATCGAAAGTCTTAAACAGTACTGAGTCTCCCGGGGCAAGGATTGACAAACTTCAGAAGTTTGTCAATCCTGCGCGCAGTGGCTGGCACCAGCACATCAATACTCGTACTTCCCGTCCCACCACTCCTTCAGTTTCTTTCGCAGTTCATTCTCTTTAGGATTATCGCCGGGGTCGTAAAAAACCTGCGTGCGGATTTTTTCCGGAAGGAATTCTTCCTGCGTGAAGTTGCCCTCGTAGTCGTGGGCATACTTATACCCGCTGCCATAGCCAAGTTGTTTCATCAACCCGGTAGGTGCGTTGCGGATATTTAATGGAACGGAGAGGTCACCGTTCTGTTTAACAGCCTCTTTTGCATTGATGATTGCCGTAGTTGAAGCATTGCTTTTGGGAGAGGTAGCCAGATAAATAGCAGTTTGGGAAAGAATCAAATCACATTCGGGATATCCAATTACGTTCACCGCCTGGAAGCAACTGTTTGCAAGCAGCAGGGCGTTCGGGTTGGCATTACCAATGTCTTCCGAAGCGAGTATCAGCATGCGCCGCGCAATGAACAGCGGGTCCTCCCCACCTTCAATCATCCGCGCAAGCCAGTACACCGCGGCATTAGGGTCGCTGCCGCGCATAGATTTGATGAATGCTGAAATGATGTCGTAATGCTGCTCGCCGCTTTTGTCGTAGAGCGCCATCTTCTTCTGCACTGTGTTCACCACCACTTCATCCGTGATCTCCACCTTACCTTTTGGAACGGAGTTCACCACAATTTCAAGCAAGCTGAGCAGTTTACGCGCATCGCCGCCTGATAAACGGAGCAGGGCATCCGTTTCTCGCACGTCGATCTCTCTCTCCCGGAGGAGAACATCATTGACGATGGCGCGGTGCATCAATCCCAGCAGGTCTTCTTTCGTTAGTTCTTTAAGAATATAAACCTGGCAACGTGAGAGCAAAGCAGAAATCACTTCAAAGGATGGATTCTCAGTAGTTGCACCAATCAGCGTGATATATCCCTTCTCAACCGCACCAAGCAAGCTGTCTTGCTGCGCTTTGTTGAAGCGGTGGATTTCGTCAATAAAAAGCAGGATGTTACCGTGTTTCTTCGCAAGGTCAATAGTTTCACGTACTTCCTTTACTCCTGAACTGATTGCGCTGAGCGTAATGAAAGTCTTCCCGGTTTCCTTGGCGATAATATTGGCAAGCGTGGTTTTGCCTACCCCGGGTGGTCCCCAGAAGATCATGGAAGGGATATTGCCCGATTGCATCACTACGCGCAATACTTTTCCCTCTCCTACCAAATGCTGCTGTCCTGCAAACTCGTCCAGCGTGAAGGGGCGCATGCGTTCTGCAAGAGGGATCGATGTAGTTGTGAGGCTCATAGGATTGTGTCTGAAAAGATAATGCTTTATCAAACATTGATTAATTTGTCGGAGTTCAAATCTGCATCTATGAAAACTAAGTTCACATTGCTCGCTACCCTCTTCATCCTCGCACTCCAGCTCAACCGCTGTAAAGACGAAGAAGGCGCTGTGGGTCCCGACCTGCAGTTGTTCAATGAGGCGACCGCAACCAGCGGGTTCGCCTTCTACCAGGACAATCCTTCCATCTTGACGTCATCTAATGCCAGCGGACATCGTCCTTACATGCGGGTGAAGTTCAACTCCATCGCACAAAGCGTGCTCGGCCTCGACGGGAGGCTTCCAAACGGCTCCTCATTCCCGAATGGCTCACTTATCGTGAAAGAGCTGTACGACAACCCGCAGGGGAATATCCAATTATATGCAGTATTGAAAAAAGATTCCCTTGATCCCAGCGCGGGGGTGAACTGGCTATGGGGTGAGTATTATGCCGACGGGAGTGTTGCAGCGTCGGTCACTGAAGTTGGGTCACAATGTATTAGCTGTCACTCTACCAATTCGCGCGACTATGTGCGGGTGTTTGATCTGTTTTAAAATCCCGGACATGGCTAACAAGATCACAGAAAGAGGATTTCAAAAAGAATTCAAGTTCAGGACTTCCCGCAGCGGGGGCAAAGGCGGACAGCACGTCAATAAGGTAAGTACCAAAGTGGAGCTGGTCTTCAATGTTCAGGATTCCCAGGTTTTAACGCCAGACGAAAAAGTGTTAGCGAAAGAAAGACTTGCCAGCAAGCTTTCATCAGAAGGCGATCTGAGGATCGTCGTCGAAGAAACCCGCTCACAGTTGAAGAATAAAGAAATCAGCATCGAGCGGTTTTACAAGTTGATGGAAAAGACGCTGAAAATTCCAAAATATAGAAAGCCCACCGAGCCATCAAAAGCGGCAAAAGTAAAGCGGCAGAAAGCCAAGACCATCAAAAGTGAAAAGAAGCAAGGCAGGAGGAAGGTGGATTTGGGGAAGGTTGAGGAGTGAGTTTGGGTATAGACCCACCAAAACGTTCAGCAACAGGCTAGAAGGCTTTCCGTGCAAGGTGGGTTATATCGACCGTTTTAAAACAATTTGCCCAGCGCAGGAAACGATGAAGAAGCTCTATCGGCTATCTGGTGTATAGTGCACACAGAAATAAACCAGTATGAACAATTGCTAAAATGAAAAACAGCAGAAATGAGGGCTTTGTTATCCCGGAGATTACCTCGATTAATTTGGATGATATCACTCCCGGTAAATCCAGATTTTCCTGTTGGAAATCAATATCATCCAACTTTATTCTTTTAAGTCCATAGTTAATCACTTTTCTTTTCAGGAAGGAAGCGTCTTTATTATTCCGGTTAGCTGTGAGCAGTTTTGCTTTGAGCATAACTCCGGAAGTAATACTGCCTCGCCAGCCTGTTCCACCAACGGACAAAGTGGACAAAAAACTCCTGACTTTAGGCTGAATAAAATCAACCGCTTTATGTTCCCAAACCAGGTAGATGGCTGTTTGCAGAGCTATCTTGTATCCAAGAAAAAAGTAGAGCGCACAAAAGATTGGGGATGCAAAAAAAAGAATTACACCCCCAGGCCATTGCGCCATCATTGCAAAAAGGACACCGACTCCGCCAAAATGTCCGCCACTAACAGGCATCCCTTCGCCCTTCTGAAGAATCTGAAAAAGCATTACATTAAAAGAAATGATAGATAGTATGGTGCCGATAGCTGCAATCATTGCGCCATTAAGCAGAGACTTTGCACCTATTTGTGCCGATAATTTTATGTTTTCCGTTAGTCCCACATTGGCCAAATAAACTTACATCTTTCGGTAAATATATGTAACCCACAATTTTTAAAACAATGAAAGAGGTGGTAATCTGGTAATGAACAGTAAACATTAGGGGATGCCGGAATGAGCCTGCACTTTGGCAAACCCGCTCATCCGGCATGACACGGTTCATGAACCGTCACTTCCTAATCCTCTATATTTGCTGCCCAAAATCACTATTCATGAAAATTGATACCCTAGCCGTCCATGCAGGGATAAAGCCCGACCCAAGCACCGGCGCCATACTTCCTCCCATCTACCAAACTGCTACTTACGTGCTTGACGAAGTGGGCAAAGGAAAAGGGTATGATTATACCCGCGCCTCCAACCCAACGCGCACAGTGCTTGAAGCAAATATTGCAGCGCTGGAAGGCGGAAAATTCGGTATTGCTTATGCTTCGGGTATGTCAGCCGTTGACGCAATTCTGAAACTCTTCAATCCCGGTGACCATATTGTTTGCAGTGATGATGTGTACGGTGGCGTTTCACGTTTGTATAACCAGGTGCTGACGCGCTATGGACTTGAGTTCAGCTATGTTGATACTTCATTCCCCGACCGTGTGGAGAAGGCGATCAAAAAGAACACGAAAATGATCTGGGTAGAGACTCCAACAAATCCTCTCCTGAAAGTGACGGATCTGGATGCCATCTGCAAGCTGGCGAAAAAGAAAAAGCTGCTGGTTGGCGTAGATAATACTTTCGCTACACCTTACCTGCTGCGTCCGTTTGAATTTGGGGTTGACATCGTGGTACACAGTACTACCAAGTACCTGAGCGGACACAATCAAATTATCGGTGGCATGGTGGTAGTGAATGATCCAAACATCCATGAGCAACTGAAGTTCATCCAGAAGAGCCTTGGCGCGATACCCAGCCCTTTTGATTGCTGGCTCATTTTGCTTGGCGTAAAAACGCTGGCTGTGCGCATGGAACGGCATTGCTCCAACGCAATGCAAATTGCGGAGTATCTGCAGAACCACAAAAAGGTGAAGCGTGTAATGTACCCGGGCTTAAAAAGTCATCCTCAACATGCAATAGCAAAAGCGCAGATGAAAGGCTTTAGCGGGATGATCACGTTTGAGTTAAAAGGAACCATCCAATCTGGTATCAAGCTAATGAACAACGTGAGGCTGTGCGCACTGGCGGAAAGCCTGGGCGCTGTCGAAACCATGATCACGCATCCGGCTTCTATGACACACGGCTCTGTTCCTAAGGATGTACGCGAAGCAAGGGGTCTTACTGATGGCGTCGTACGCCTTTCAGTCGGTATAGAAGCGGTGGAAGATATTCTGGCTGACCTGGAACAGGCGTTGAAGAAAGTCTGAGAGAAGGTTATTTCTCTTTTCTCGAATCGTAGTATTTCTTACCTGCCATGGCGCCTGCTGCGCCCAGGAGCACCCATGAAACAGGGTCAAGCGGAGTCTGACCTGCGGGAGGTAAAGGCTGCGCAAATGTTTCATTGACTATGAGTAAGCCAAAGAAAACCAATGCTATCGCTATTTTCAGTCCGGTATTCATTGAAAACAAAGATACTGTTGGTGGTGAAAGAATACAACTTTTATTTTGGCTTGATAGGGCATCCAACCAAGCCTTCAGGTTGCATTTACGTCGGGACAGCGTAATTGTTTCATCTTCCGGTTTATTGTTAATGTAACCGTGAGCCATGAATGAACCGATAAACAATAAATGTATTCCTAACCACCTTGTGCGCAACTACCCAATCGTTCACATGAAAGCAACGGTAACCGAATCTGGCTAACGATGCATTATTGCAAATTGCAAAAAGTGTTTTGGAAAAAGCATTTGTTTCTATCTCATTATATATTCTGTCTGCCCAACGCTGTCCACTTCCTGCAGTATTCTTACTTTCCACCCACGCCGCCGTCCTAGATATAGCATTCCATGCTCTTTTTTTAATGAGCACATTCACTTTCTGCCTTTTTTCTGACCATTCAAGAATTTCCTTGTTTTTTCGCGAGCCTCTTCTAAAGTAAGCGTTTCATCATCTGGTTCATTCAACCAAGTCTCAAGATCTTCTGCCTTTACTTTTGGACCTGGCTGTGCCATGGCTTCATCGGAAAGCTTTGTCTTTCCCTTTTTCTCCTTTGAATTTTCAAAGCGGATTGCACTTTCGGAAGCCTTTAGTTTTTTCAATAGTCTTACGGCTTCAGCTCCCTTTCTTGTTTCGGTATTTATTTTCACTACGAGCACCATCTTTTCGAAATTAAGAGATTAACCGGCTTATCATCTGATCAGCGTTAAACTTCCCTTCGTATACTCCAGAAAATTATCGGGCTCCAGTGCGTCATTGTATTTCACGTCAACGTAGTAGACGTAAACCCCCGGATTGCAGAGTTTACCGCGGTATTCACCGTTCCATCCTTCCAGCGGATCGTAGGTTTCAAACAGCTTTTCACCCCAGCGGTTGAAGATCAGCAGGTGGAAGCTCACATAATTTTTCACGTAGACATTAAACTCATCATTCACACCGTCACCATTAGGAGTAAATGCATTCGGGACATAGATCCTCGGCAGCGGAATGGTATCAACAAATATCTGTACAGTTGTAGTAGCGGTACATCCCATTGAATCGGAAACAAGGATCGTGTAGAGAACGTCTCCAACCGGAGTTGAAACGGCATTGTCAGTACATTCGGTGCAGTTCAACGCGGTCGTTGGTGTCCAGACGTAATTGAGCTGGTTGTTTCCTCCCCGGATGGTGATCTGCACGCTCTTCCCTCTTAAGATCGTAGTGTCAGCCGGAGATGCGGAAATAGCAAGAATCTGTTCGCTAATCCTGAATTCCGCGGTGTCGTTACACCCGATAGAATCACCAGCCGTAAGGACATAGTCTCCCGCTCTTGCGGTGATGGCAGCGCTTGTTTCGCCTCCGGGCGCCCACAGATAAGAGAAGTAACTGCCGGGAACAGAAAGATTCGCAATTGAGTCTTTGCACACAGTGACATCATAACCGGAAACTACAATCTCATTTACTGTCAGCATCGTAGTATGGATACTGTCACAGCCGCCTGAAGAAATCAGTGTGTCTGTATAGACTCCTGTAGTCATCTGCCAGTCATTTCCGGCGAATACACTATCCCCAATACAAATAGTCGCCGCAGAGCTGTTATAAATAATAGTATCGAAGATCAATACCGTGGTTATTGTGCTGTCGCAGCCAGCAGCGCTTTGCGCGACATCCACATATTGACCAGAGGAGGTTTGCCAGTTGCCTCCTGCAAAGAATGAGTCTCCCTCACACAACGTGAAGATAGCACTCACGTTGAATGTGTCGGCAACAGTGATGGAAGTTGTAACAACGCTGTCGCAGCCTCCTGACGCAACAAATGAATCAACGTAATTACCTGCCTGTTCCCTCCATGCACCTTCCGCAAAGAAGCTGTCACCCGCGCAAATAACAACCGGGAACGGCACCTGGATCACGGCCTGCACAGTAAGATTAGTGACGATCACGCTGTCGCAGCCAGAAACTGTTTGCAACGAATCAGTGTAAGTTCCAGCCTGATGGCGCCACGCTCCTGCCGCGAAGAAAGAATCGTTTTGGCAAATGAGCACCGGGAATGTAAGCAGGAAAGTATCCGACACTGTTAGATCGGTGGTAAGGATACTGTCGCAGCCAGTTGATGAAACAAACGTATCAGCATAAATTCCGGAAGTGGTTTGCAGCGCACCACCGGCAAAGTAGTTCTCACCGGCGCAGATCAACGCGGCTCTCTGTACGTGGATAATGGTATCCACCGCAAGGTTTACAATCACGGTGCTATCACAACCTGCAGCGTTCTGCAGCACGTCGGTATACTGTCCTGAGGTTGTTTGCCATGCCCCTCCCGCGAACAACGAATCCCCTTCACAGATCCGTCTGGAAACTGTTGTGACATTGGTATCATTCACGGTAAGCACCGTGGTTACAATGCTGTCGCAGCCACCGGATGCCAGGAATGTGTCAATATAGGTTCCTGAAACAAACCGCCACTGCCCTGCTGCAAAGAAGCTGTCTCCTTCACAACGCGAAATATCCGCCTGCACTGTTATTAATGTGGTAATGGAAACTGTTGTGATGATCGTGCTGTCGCAGCCCGCTACGGTATGCAAATGATCATAGTAATCGCCGGCCGTGTTTTGCCATGCGCCGGCGGCAAACACCGAGTCGCCGGGACAAATGAAAGCAGGGATATGTATTGCAAAAGTGTCGTTCACGGTGAGCGTGGTAACAACAATACTGTCGCAGCCTGAAGCAGCAGTGATCGTGTCGGAGTAAATGCCTGCAACAGTTTGATATCCTCCTCCGGCAAGCGCAGAATCGCCCGCACAAATCACGATACTTACAGGAACAACCGGTATTGGGTTAACGGAAAGGTTCGTCGTGCGGATAGTATCGCAACCTATCAGCGCCGGTAAAGTATCAATGTAAACGCCCGCTGTAGTTTGATAGCGTCCACCTGCAAATACCGAATCTCCATGGCAGATGGAAATATTTGGTGAGGCAATCACGTAGCTGTCAATAGTTAGGTTAGTGGTGCGGATCGTGTCGCAGCCGATTGTTCCATTTAAAGTATCAATGTACGCCCCTGCTGTATTCTGATAGCCTCCACCTACAAACAATGAATCATCAGGACAAATGGTAATGTTTACACTTGCTGTTTCATAAGGTGCGATGCTCAAGTTCGTTGTGCGGATTGTATCACACCCGATAGTTCCATCCAATGTATCAATGTAGGGTCCAGCCGTGTTTTGATAACCACCTCCAACGAAGAATGAATCTCCCGGGCAGATAGTAACGTTTACCGATGCTGTTTCATAAGGTGCTATGCTCAGGTTCGTCGTGCGGATGGTGTCACAACCGATCATTCCGTTCAATGTATCAATGTATGGCCCTGCAGTATTTTGATAACCCCCTCCCACAAAGAATGAATCTCCCGGACAGATAGTAACATTTACCGATGCTGTTTCATAGGGCGCTATACTCAAGTTCGTTGTGCGGATGGTGTCACAGCCGATGGTTCCATTTAGCGTGTCAATGTATGCTCCTGCGGTGTTTTGATAACCTCCTCCAACGAAGAATGAATCTCCAGGACAGATGGTAACGTTTACAGATGCTGTTTCATAAGGCGCGATGCTCAAATTCGTTGTGCGGATCGTGTCGCACCCGATTGTTCCGTTCAATGTATCAATGTATGCTGCTGCTGTATTTTGATAACCTCCTCCCACAAAGAATGAATCTCCCGGGCAGATGGTAACGTTTATCGATGCTGTTTCATAAGGCGCAATACTCAAATTCGTTGTGCGGATCGTGTCGCATCCGATTGACGCAGTTAAAGTATCAATGTATCCTCCCGACGTGTTTTGATAACCGCCTCCAACAAAGAATGAATCCCCCGGACAAATCGTAACGTTAACTGATGCTGTCTCATAAGGCGCGATACTCAGGTTCGTGGTGCGGATGGTGTCACAACCGATCGTTCCATTCAATGTGTCAATGTATGCTCCCGCCGTGTTTTGATAATGTCCTCCTACAAAGAATGAATCCCCGGGACAAATCGTAACGTTAACTGATGCGGTTTCATAAGGCGCTATACTCAGGTTCGTTGTGCGGATTGTGTCACAACCGATCGTTCCATTCAACGTATCAATGTACGCTCCCGCTGTATTTTGATAACCTGCTCCAACAAAGAATGAATCACCGGGACAAATGGTAACGTTAACTGATACAGTTTCATAAGGTGCGATGCTCAAGTTTGTGGTGCGGATCGTGTCACATCCGATTGCAGCCGTTATTGTATCAATGTATGCGCCTGCTGTTGATTGGTAACCTCCTCCAACTAAGAAAGAGTCTCCCGGACAAATGGTAACGTTCTTGGTCGCGGTTATAAAGGTGCCGACGCTCAACGTAGTTGTGAGAATGGTATCGCAGCCGGTAGACGAAATCAGTGTATCAATGTATGTTCCTGCAGCAGTTTGATAATCTCCTCCTGCAAAAAGCGAGTCGCCGGGGCAGATCGACACCGAGCGATTCTGTAATTGGTATTGCAAAATCGTAACCACTGTTACGATGGTGCTGTCGCACCCGTTGGCGGCGGTGAGGAAATCAAAGTACGTGCCGTTCGTATTCCGCCATGCTCCTCCGGCAAATACGGCGCTATCAGGACAAATTGAAGCCACGATGTTGGTCACAAATGAATCGCGCAACACTACAGTTTGAAATGCAGTGTCAGAACATCCCTGGCTATTCACGATGAAGCGCACATTGTAAGTCCCGGCGTTTGCATAGGAATAGTTCATTACATCCTCTGTAAGGCGGGTGTTGCCATCACCCAGGCTCCAGTTGAAGTTAGGCGACCCGTTATAAGTGCTGGTGCTGACGAAATCAAAATCATTGGTGGTAGCGCATTGCGGTGAGGTAACCATAAACGACGCCGAAGTGCTGGCAACGCTGACCACATGGGAGGCAATGGCAATTTGCCCTGCACATCCGTCCGTCACTGTCACAGTATAAGTGGTTTGCTGTGAAGGACTTACTGTAATGGATGCGGTAGTCTGCCCGCCGGGGCTCCACAAATAGGTGTATGGAATAGACGAGCTTCCCGCTGCTACCGCGTTAATCGTGGCGGACTGGCCTACGCAAATGCCTGGAGGCCCGTTGACCGAGACAGACATTTGAGCATTATCGAAAATGTAAAGAGTATCCCGCTTGAACAGGTTACAGGCGCACTGGTCTGAGTACTGCAGTATCACGGTCTCAGGACCTTCATGAACAGCATCATCAATTGGAAAAATGAACAGAGAGGCAGAAACCTGGTTGGCAGGTATCACAATGCTATCAGGAAGGAATGCATAATCTGTTCCTTCTGTTGCACTCCCATATACCGTATAATAAATGGTAACCGGGTCGACTACGTTCGTAGTATCCTCGCGTGAAAAAGTGAAACGCCCGTCGCTGCAATTTTCAAATGTGTTCTTTGTACCTGCAATATCGCTGGCATGGATGTCAACGCTTTGCCCTGCTGAAAAGCTTTGGGCTTCAAGGAACACCCCGGAATCATAGAGCGGGTCATTTACGTCAGCTATTACGAGTTTGATATGATAGGTATCGCAAGGCACTACCACCATCATTGCTGTAAGCGGCACTGTATAACCATCGTATTCGGTAACATTTCCAAAGGTGTTTGAGACATAATATGCCGTATTGCTGAGGCTGGTACAACCTGATGCCATGTACGTGCCCCCGGGTGCTCCGCCGTTAACCGAATTGATAGCTACCTCCGTACTTGTGCCGGGGATCAGCGCTATATTGGTATTTGATGCATACCCGGCCCCCGTTACAAGGAATGCAAATGCATCATTATAAGGAGAGCAGACAAATTCGGGGTATTCTTCCGAAGCGAAGATATAATGGAATGTCACCGTATCATTGAACGAAACGAAATCAAATTCCAGCGAAGCGGCATCTAACGAAGGCAATACCAGGTTAGCTGCTGCATTGAGGTCGGCATCGCCAGCCGTGCCTGCATTATAAGTGGTTCCACTCTGCGTGTTAGGACCGCGGGCATTTGTTGTCCTTCCGGTAGTGAGCAAAACACCTTCATCCATCCCAATCCCGGCGCCGTTGGAAAAATACCCGATAGACTCCCACCACCCCGTGTAACGCACGTTAAAGGCATTTACACACGATCCAAGCAATACATCCGTCACCAATTGCGCAGGAGTATAGGTTGTGTTATCCGTAACGAGCGGTGTACCGATAGTGCAATGGCTTCCGATATTGTAAACGGATTCGTTTGCGAAAAAAGCGCCGCCCGTTGCAATCAGGGTTCCATTATAACGAACTGCATAACTGCCGTTACCATAAGTACAGCACATTCCATCTCCAAAAACGTCGTAGATAATAAAAGTATAACACCGTGAACTGTCCACGCAGACATACTCTGTGTAGCTGCTGAACCCAAGATAACCGTCTCCATACCCTACCAGCGCACCGGTGGACTGGTCGTATAGTTCCCAGTAGGTTTCGTCACCGAAATTGTCCGTGACCAGGTCAATCCGGATGGTAGCCTGGTTAGCCGGACATTGGGCACTAACAGGTTGAATTGCCCCCGCCAGCAAAGTCAGAAGGACAATAAACCACCTTCTCCCAACGGATTGGAAAGTAGACTTTTGAATCACGGGGCTAAGTTCTGAAAAAAAAGGGGTGAAAGGCAACTTTTTGCCCGTTCCAAGGCATCTACCGGACGTCCTTTGTCCTGTTGAAAACCTGCGCCGGATGCGGACTTTGGGTAATACGATCAGCAGAAACAGGCCCCGCTTAACCTGAAAACCGGACTTTTTGCACATTGATTTTAACTGCTTCAATTTTTGGCACGATGCTTGTGTTAGTAGAGTCATTGTTAACTTAAAAACTTCGCGCTATGTCACACTCAACGAAAATCCAGCGGCTGAATACTCTGAAAGGTGAATATACCAGGGTTGAAGCACAGGCTCTCCGCCTGATGAAGGCAGGTGACCTGAGAAAATACATTAAGAAACTGATCCACGCCAGGAAGATCCGGATGGAATATGCTGAGGTGTTTATGGCGTAATTATAAAGATATCCTTTTCATGACGGAAAGCCGGGTGCAGTAATATGTGCCCGGCTTTTTTTTGTGTTAACTCTCTTTCGAAGGTTACCGTGTCATGCCGGATGAAAGGGTTTGCAATCAAGGACATGCTCATTCCGGCATCTTCTGCTTAAAAGTGTATTGGGGAAAGATGATAACTTTTGCAGGGGATTGCTTCGTCCTGCTCATTTTCATTCGCAGGACTCGCAATGACGTCCATATTTGATTGTCCATCCGCAATGACATGTCATTTGTCAATCTTCCTCCAAGTTATCCACGCAACCCTGTATATGAATTGTATGTCTTGCAACAGAATCGGGATTAATTTTCCCGCCTGATCAAAATTTTAAAACCCAAAAAAGTTATCCATGAAAAAGTTATTTTCTCTTTTAGTGATAGTCAATCTCTGCCTTACGGGGTATTATGCACAGGGGCAAACGTGCAGGCTTCACCGTGACTCCATTATTGCCGGTCAAGGAACTTCGACTTTTAGTGTGTATCAATATGATGACTTAACAGGGAGGCTAGGTTTTGTTTATCAGACAGATTCAGCACAAGTGGGTACTACAGACCAGTATAATTTGCTTTATACCGGCAATGACCTCACCGAAATAAGAGCTTTTCAAACCGTCGGCACTCCGTTAGTGGTAAGCCAGATCTTCTATACCTACACCGGCGGCAAGATCTCGCAGGTAGAAGTGGTCGGCGACACTGCAACTGCACAGCCGTGGAGCATGACGCATTCCGTACACTATAATGGCAGCGACCTTCAAAGTATCTTGTTCGAAGATTCAACAGGCAACCCGAAAGGAGGTTTCGCGGCAAGCTTCATTGACTTTACCTGGGCAAACGGGAATATCACCGGCTTTAGCCTTCTGCTCGGTAGCGACACCATTGAGATCGTGACTACCATGGACGATAAGAATAACATCTTTAAGAAGATACTGAACCGTGAAGGGGCTACCTATCTTTTCCAGGCTGCAAGCGCTAACAATATCCTTACGGCCACGCTCGTGCATGATGAAGTGATCATGGGAGGAAATTTTAACGCGGGCACAGCGCTGCTGGATAATGACTATACCTATAATTCAAACAACGACGTTGAAACCATGACCCAAAATCCAACGCCGTTCAATCAACACCTCAGGACAACCCAGTTCATCTATGACTGCTCCAGCGGCATTATGACTCCGGCCCCTGCAACTGCGATCAGCATCTACCCAAACCCTACCACGGACTATATCCGGCTTGAGAACGAAAGTTTCAGGGGAACCGTGAAGGTGTTTGATATAACCGGAAAAGCGGTGCTTACAGAAAACATCAGCACTACCCTCTCATCATTGGATGTGCGCACGCTGAAGCCCGGCGTTTACTATGTTGAAATGACGAACAACAATCAGGTTTTCAAAGGAAAATTCCTGAAAAACTAACAAGCTCTCTCTTTTAAAAACGAAAGCCCGTTCTCCTGAGAACGGGCTTTCTTATTTCCAGGAAGCACCTCTGAGCTCAACACCCAATACCCCACCCCCAACACTCTACTACACCACTTCCTTGAGCGCCATTTTAATGTCCTGCAGCAATCCAGGCTGATATTTTAGCTCGACGGTATTTACTTTCGTTTTGGTATTTACCTTCGCAAATGCATAGTACGGCTTATTATCCCTGAGCATCACACTGAATACCGTCATGGAGGTATTCTCCGGTACTGTCATTTGCGGTCCGTAAAAAGAGACCACGGAGTTCATGTCCTCGAATACGATATACACCTGGCTGTTAGGTTCGCTCTTTACCGTAAGCGAAGCAGTGAGTGGCTGCTTAGAGACTTGATCGAGGTTACACCATCCCATGTAATTGAGCGAGGTAAGATAATAACCGGAAAGTTCGTTCGAAGTTCCCAGTCCTTTGGCAACACGTTCAGCCATTAACTGTTTCTGTGATTCATTGATCAGTGACATCAGTTGCTGGTCTTGATTCCATTGACCCCTGAATTGCGCACTCACCTCGTAATTATAATAATCCACAGCCTTCACCGGCTTGGGATAGCCAAGCTCCGCCAGCTTGTTACGGATGGCTGCTACTTGTTCCGGATATGGGGTGTTAGGTCTATAGGTGGTACTGTAATACCAGTTGTCGGCATATGTCTGCATCAACCCGCTCATATACGCGGGATCAGTGATCTTCTCTTTGCTGAGCTTCTTTTTTAATGAACAAAGGCTCCTGTGGACCCGCTCATAAGCTAGGTTTTGGTTGTATGCATCCTGTAAGGTGTCAATCGTGCTAATGGCCTTTGCAATGAGCATGTCGTACTCCGGCTTGTCGCGTTTGAATTCCTCCAAAGCCGTATTATACTCGTTTTTTTGCTTGTTATAATAAGCCAGCCGTTTGTTATAGAGATCAAGGCTCTTTCCATAAGTGATCATTTTCTTCTGATACACTTCTTCAATGAGTTCGTTCTCGCGTTTCTTCGACATAAAGACAGTCTTCATCATAGATGCAGGAACGTGGATATCGTTCCGCTGTGGCTCCTTTGGCTTCCTGGGTTCGCTAAGCTTGAACTGCGGCGCGGTTTTCAGGCTGTAAAAAGCGGCATCGGCATCTGTATACTCTCTGCGCATCACGGAATACTTCTTTATTAAGGTTTCCAGTTTGGCAGAATCAACCTTCAATACAGGGAGTTCAACATTCGTCTTCTGCTGTACTGCCTGCTGCGATTGTTGCCAAATCATATTGCCGCTTGTATCGGTGCTTGCATAATAAAGGCCCATGTTATCTGCCGGTTTCAAAAAAGGAACCTGTACATCGATTTGCATCCCTTCTTTTAACACGAGTTGTTCATCGTTCAGCATGGCTTCAATCCTGAACATTCCACCGCTTTCTAAGATACCATCGGGAGAAACAGTTGAGAGTCCTTCGGCCACCCAACTTTGTTTGCTCAGTGCTTCATCCAATGTGATGGTAACATCTTTTGCTTTCACAGGCGTCCCGCTTGCTGTCACGAACGCATTTGCAGGGATCTCGATCTTCACACCTCCATCAGTGACAATGGTTGTGGGCTTATTTGCATCAACCACAAACTCCTGCCGGTCGTTGGATATATCCTGCAGGATGTCGCCCGCCGAATCCCAGGTGTATCCGTTAATATTAACCGTCACACGCCGGTTTTCCTGCTTTCCCTGGTTTGTGGCATTTGATTTCACAGGCTTCACCTCGCCAAACCAATTGACGCGGACCAGCGTTTCATCAATTCCTTTTGAGACAATGTAGTTGCGCACACTCACCGCGCGGTTCTTTGACAGCTCGATGTTGTACTGGTTAGTGCCGTCGTTATCGGTGTGCGCATCAAGGAGTACTTCGAAATACGACGTGGTTTTCGCATATGCGATCGCCTGATCCAACTCTACAAGGGCAGCAGTGTCGAGCGAGGAGCTATCACTCGGGAAATGAATTACAAATTGTTTTTGTGAGAGTGTCGCTTGCGCAAATGCGCAAAAGACCAGCACCCCCACGCATGTGGCTGTGATTCGTTTCATGGCGGTAAGGTTTAGGTGATAGAATATTCGTTTAACGTATCACGCTTTTTATCTATTGCTTTTTGTTAGATATTTTTTTGTGCACAACGCTGTTCAACTCCCATCCTTGTCGAGCTTTGAGCGTAAGCTAAAAGGAGGGGTGCACGGATTTGTGTGTGTGCTGGGTGGTTTCGTCAAATCAAAGCGTCCTGCTTAGCGCTCAGGATTGACAAACTTCAGAAGTTTGTCAATCCTTGCTCTGGGAGAGCATCCCTTTTTTACACGATCTCTTCTTCTTTCACCTTCACCGTAAGCGGATTGTTGCTTTTCAGCCTGGTAATCAACCCTGCGATTTTGGGAACCTCATATTCGAAGAAGTATTGCAACGCATGCTGCTTGGATTGTAGAAATTCTGCGGAGTAATTTTTTGTTTGCGCCTTTTGTAACTCTTCCGCTTTCACTCCCTGCTTTATCCATTGCCAACCAAGAGTAAGAATGCCAAACAACTCAAGATACAATGTAGCATCCGCAAGGAATACCTCAGCTCCTTCACTCTGGGCTTTTCCAATGAGGTGCATAGTGACTTCCTGCAGCCTTTCCAATTCCTTTTCCAGTTGAACCGCATAGGGTTTCAACAGTGCAGAATTCTTCGCGCGTTCAATATCACCGAACACCTCCTGCATCAGCAGCATCGTTGCTTTACCGCCTTGCATTGTCACTTTTCTGCCGAGCAGGTCCATGCCGTGGATTGCAGTTACGCCCTCATGCAAAGTATGGATACGTGTCTCGCGGAAGAACAATTCCGCGAGAAAATCTTTCGTGTATCCGTAACCGCCGAAACATTGCAGAGCGGCACTGGTAGTAAGGATGCTCATCTCTGCAGGATAAGACTTCATGATCGGTGTCAGCAGTTCCAGCTTCAGGAAATTATTTTCTTTCTCTTCGCCCTCGGTGGTATGCCAATTGTCATAGTAGAGAGACGCCTGTAAACCCAATGCAAGTGAACCTTCTACAATTGATTTTTGGAACAGCAGCAAACGCTTCACGTCGGCATGCTGAATGATAGATATCTGTGGCTTACCCGGGTCTTTGTCCGTGATCTTTCTCCCCTGCTGCCGCACGTTAGCATATTCCAATGAATTATAGTAAGCAGCTGTCGCGATTGACGTCGCTTGCATCCCTACTCCAATCCGCGCCTCATTCATCATCTGGAACATATAACTGAGTCCTTTATGCGGCTCACCAACGAGATATCCACGGCAATCACTTTTTTCACCCATGATCAAATGTGCAATGGGAGCGCCATGGTAACCCATTTTGTGAAATAATCCAGCAGTATTCACGTCATTGAACACCAGCCCGTTCCCATCAGGACGCATGCGCGGGACCACAAACAATGAAATGCCCTTGGTTCCCGGAGGGGCACCTTCGATACGCGCAAGCATCAAATGGATAACATTATCGCATCCGTCATGGTCGCCACAGGAGATAAAGATCTTCTGTCCCTTTAAGAGGTAATAGCCTTTATCCGTTGGCTTTGCTGTGGTTACAATATCCGTAAGTGAGCTGCCAGCCTGAGGCTCGGTGAGTGCCATCGTACCTTGCCATGCGCCGCTGAACATTTTTGGAATGAATGTCCGTTGCAATTCTTTACTCCCGAATGTTTCTATCAGATGCGCTGAACCTGTGGATAGGAACGGGTACGCCATCGTAGAATAGTTCGCTGCCGCCATGATGAACGCCGCCGCCTGCAAAACTGTGAACGGCACCTGCTGCCCGCCGAACTCATGCGACGCCGACATCGAGATCCATCCATCCTCGCCAAACATCTTCATCAGCTTGCGCATATCCGGATGCACTTTAATCCTGCCATTCTCGATGTAAGGCGGATTGCGATCCATTTCCGGAAGGATGGGTCGCAAATGATTGGTGGAAAGCGAATCAGCCGCTTCCAGCATCATATCGAAACTCTCAGGAGTATGGTCTTTGAAGTGCTCACGCTGGCACAACTCCGCTACGGGAAAAACTTCGTGCAACAGAAACTTCAGGTTTTCTTTGGAGTAGAATTTGCCAGGCATAGGGTGTGGGGGAATTAAAAATGAAAAATGAACGGGGGCAAATTATGGGTTTTACGGTGATTTTTTCTGAAGCAATCTTTGAGTCGTGCTGCCGAGTGGAGCAGCTACTCAACACCCCACCCTCAACACTCACCACCCGATAAAGAAACTTTCCTTATCTTTTCCTTACATATTCATCGTCATGCGGGTGTTTTTCATGTCATCCATCATGCTAACGTGCTCCTTTGTTGCGGTAGCTCAGTCGTTACGTTATCAAATCGCCGTCTTTGACAGCGTCGTTGTAACGAAAGATATCGAATACGGCGAAGCGGATTTCTATGACGCCAATTCAGTGCACACGCCAGCTCCGCTAAAGCTTGATTTTTACCAACCTTATGGCGACACCTTGTCTGCACGTCCGCTCGTCATTACTATTTTCGGTGGTGCCTTCCTCCTGGGTGGCAAAGATTGGAGCGACATGATTGCTTGGGGCGATAGCCTATCCCAATATGGTTATGCGTGCGCCTCAATCCAATACCGGCTTTCCTATGATATCATTAACCCTGAGAGCGTTGTCCGTGCTTCATACCGGGCAGTACAGGACACGCGTGCTGCCATCCGCTTCCTGGAAGAAAATGCCTCTACCTACCGTATTGACACCAATAAAATATTCCTGTTGGGTAACAGCGCAGGCTCTATCACCGCGCTACTCACCGCTTTCATCACCAAGGACAGCGAACGTCCCGCCTCCACCTTTGGCATCGGCACTACAACCGATGCTGATGATCTCGGTTGTGTTGACTGTTCCGGAAACAGTCTTTCACATCAGGTAAAGCTGGCGGGAATTGTTTCTTTGTGGGGAGGCATGTGGGATATTGACGAGATAGAGGCTGACGAAAGCCTTCCTGCTCTCCTTATTCATGGCACTGCCGACGACCGCGTGCCTTGCGACACCGGCCATGCATTTAACATTGCTTTTACACCGTTTGTGTATGGCTCAACCCGCATAGCACAGCGGATGGCCGCTTTGGGCATCCCATTCGAATTCCACCCTTTCGACAGCCTAAAGCATGCCTTTTATATGGATAATGAAGGGCTCACGTTCCCAAACCAATATTGGGACACTGTGTTTACCCTTGGTCACGAGTTTCTGTATAAAGTAGTTAGCGGGACATTCACCGATATTGCCCCCGGTAGCACACAACCCACAATCAGCATTTACCCCAACCCCGCCCACGGATTCATTTCTTTGAAGACACCGGCTGAACTGACTACTCATTTTGACGCCTGGCTCACGGATGTCCGGGGAACAAAAGTTCGCTCGTGGCATGAACTTTCAGCAGAAACCCAACTGGATGTTTCTACCTTGCCGCCGGGGATTTATCTGCTTCACATTCTAGCTGGGAAGGAGCTGTTGGTGAAGAAGGTGGCGCTCTTTTAGGGGAATTAAGAATTAAAGATTAAAAATTAAAAATTGGCATGAGAGTGTGGACAGTCTCCATGATGCTTTTTATCACCGCCTGCTGCTTCGCTCAACAACGCGATACGCTTGAGGTGAGGGATACCGGGGTGAGCGTTGACATCATCCTTCCTGCAAACTTCCACCAAAAGCTGGTAGACATCATGTCTCGTGAATGCCCAGCGGATTCTGTCTATGAAGTGGGTGCTGTCTTCACTATTTATATTAACGGTGTGATCACTAATGATACCATCCGTTACAAATGCAATGATGTTGAATTGCCAAGCAAGGCATTGAACAGCTATTTCAGATCTCTGGTGGTTGACAAACAGGTACATCAGATCACTCTAAAGCAATACGGCTTCCTGTATAGGGTAAGTTTGCGCAGGGGGTAATGAGAAAACGAAAAAAATGGCTTTGGCTTTCGGCATTCCTTGTGCCGTTGATGCTTGCATTCATCCTTTTACGGTCATGGAATTTTGACATCGAAGAATATCCTGCTGCTGATACTTCTCCTTATATGCTTCCTATTAAACCAAACTCAACTACATTCTGCATACAGGGAAATAAAACAATTTGCACACACAAGGAAAAATTCAAATACAGCTTCGACTTCCTGCTAATGCCCGGAACAGAAATCTATGCGGCCCGTGATGGAGTTGTTAGCGAAATATTGGAATCAGTAAAGGGAATTGGCTTTTTCAAAGGAAACTTTGTAGCAATATCGAGTAGCGATGGAACGACTGCTATTTATGCTCATCTGCGATATGATGGAGCGGCGGTGAACGCCGGCGATACAATTAAACAAGGTCAATTAATCGGTTATAGCGGGTGCACCGGACAAAGCATTTATCCCCATTTGCATTTTCATGTTGAGAGAGATGGGCATGGTGTTCCAGCGAGCTTTAACAATCTTGGAAAAGATGACGGTGTTCCCAGATTTTTACATTTTTATACGGCAAAATGAATATTTCCCGGCACGCATCTGAACTACCCTATCTCCCTTAACTTTTATTACCAAACAACCCTCATTTTTCAGCCAAAACTTTCAAACAATCGTGTGGGAACTTCGGGTGGAAGATTAGGAGGGGATTTTCGATATTCGCCGGGCAGAGATATGGCTACTTATTAGAGTTTTTTAACAGTTTATCAACGCGGCTTAATATAACTTTCAACATTGGCAAACAAAACGCTAAACCAGTACGACCAGGCAATAGAGGAATGCAGGGAGATCTTTCGCCGGAAAATTCATGATTACGGAACGTCATGGCGAGTACTCAGGCCGACGTCACTGACAGACCAGATCTTCATTAAGGCGAAACGTATCAAAACCATCGAGGAACTGGGCGAGCAGCAGGTGAGCGACGGTGTAGAGGATGAGTTCATGGGTATTATTAATTATGGCATCATCGCCCTTATCCAACTGGACCTGGGCGAAAGCCAGGAGCAGCTTTCGGTAGACCATGCTCTGGAACTTTATGATAGCAAAGTGAATGAAACGCGTGACCTGATGCTGGCAAAAAACCATGACTACGGTGAGGCATGGCGCGAAATGCGCTCCTCCTCGTTCACTGACATGGTACTGATGAAACTAATGCGGCTGAAACAAATTGAAGACCATGACGGTAAAACACTTATCTCGGAAGGACCTGAATCGAACTATAAAGACATCATTAATTATTCTGTTTTTGCGTTGATCCAACTATCTGAAAACAAAATAGCATAACATGACTTTAACCAAACTCCTCCTGATGATCGGCGGTATCGCGGTGGTGATCACCGCTATCCGCTATTTCGTGCAGAAGCCGTTGAGCCTTCCTGTTGCATTTGTACAAAGCTTTGTGGGTGTGTTTTTCATTTTCTCAGGCGCTGTGAAAGCGATTGACCCGCTCGGTACTTCTTTTAAGATCGAAGACTACTTCATTGAATTTAAAACCGCTTTCCTTGAACCATTTACACTAACGATCTCAGTCATTATGATCGTGTTGGAGATCGTGGTTGGCGTTACATTGCTGCTGGGCTATCTCAAAAATCTGACACTAGTGATCCTGGTAGGATTGATCCTGTTCTTCACCTTTCTGACCGGCTACACCGCCAAAACCCTCCACGTTACCGATTGTGGCTGCTTTGGTGACTTCCTGAAACTGGAGCCAAGTGTTTCGTTTGCAAAAGACGTGTTCCTGTCGGTGCTCATCTTGTTCCTGGTGTTACAGAGGAAATATATTGAACCGCTGTTTTCCAAAATGGTTTCCGGTCCTATTACCGCCCTTGCGTTAGTTGGAGTAACACTCTTCTGCTTCCGCAACTTTGCCTGGAACGAGCCCATCGTAGACTTCCGCCCCTACAAGATCGGTAATTACATCCCCGATCAAATGAAGGGCATCGCCGACAAGAAAGAATATACCTGGGTTTATAAAGACAAAGCTACCGGCGAGGTGAAAGAGTTCAGCGACGCCGAATTTGGCAAGATCAGCTCTGAGCCTGATTTCAAAAGCAAATGGGAATACGTTGATCGCAAAGACAAAATTTTAGTGAAAGGAATAGCTCCAAAAATCGCCAGCTTCAATATCCTTGCTGATAACGGTGATGACCTGGGCGAAGACATCCTGTATAACCCGGACTACCAGTTCCTCGTCATTATTTACAGCCTCGACGAAACATGTACTGAAGCTTTTAAGCAGCTCAACACGATAGCCGAAGGTGCCGATAAAGATCATATTGCGTTCTTCGCGGTGAGCAACGGAACGGCAGAGCAGAAAGAAGCTTTCCGTCACGAATACCAGACTGCGTATCCTTTTTATACAGGAGATGACAAGTTCCTGAAGGCAATGATCCGCTCAAACCCAGGCTTGCTTTTAATAAAGGATGGCAAAGTGATCGGCAAGTGGCATCATCACCATTTTCCGACTTATGAAGAGCTGAAGCGCGATTATCTGAAGTAAGATTGTATTTTTATTGATAGTTTTCCGGCAAGCGATAATCCGAACACCGATCACTACTAACCTTACACCATGATCTCTTACACCGTCAAACGCATCCTCTATGGACTGCTGGTTTTGGCTGGCGTGATTTTCATTATCTTTTTTTTGTTCAACATTTTACCGGTAAGTCCCGCACGTCTCACGCAAGGCCAGCGTTCTGACGTTTCCACCGAGGAGGCGATCAAAAAAGCTCTCGGCCTCGACCTACCCATGCACAAACGCCTGATCAAATATGTGGGTGAGCTTTCACCGGTCTGGATACATGAGAAAAGTACAGAGGAGCAGAAACGGCTGAACTATACCATTTTATTTTCTGTATCCTCCACTTCTGCGCTTACCGTAAAGGTGCCCTATCTCGGCAAATCCTATCAAAGCGGCAGGCGCGTTACGGAGATACTTGCAGAAAAGATCCCCCCCACTGTAATCCTTGCGCTCGCTGCCATGCTGATCGCCATGCCGCTCGGGATCATCATGGGAGTAATCGCGGCGGTGAACCACAACCGTTTTTGGGATAACTGGCTCACCAGCCTCTCGGTGCTTGGCATTTCTCAGCCATCGTACTTCGTAGCAGTGATCCTTGCTTTCGTGTTCGGTTACCTGTGGCACGACTTTACTGGACTAAACCACGCTGGCGCGCTGTTTTACGTAAACGACTTCGGGGATAATGTGGTAGAGTGGAAAAACCTGGTGCTGCCTGCTGTATCACTCGGAATCAGGCCTATTGCCATTATTATGCAGCTTACGCGCAGCTCTATGCTCGACGTGCTTTCACAGGATTTCGTACGCACCGCGCGGGCAAAAGGGTTAAGCAATTGGGTGGTACTCATCAAACACTCGTTGCGTAATGCACTGAATCCGGTGGTAACCTCCATTTCAGGCTGGCTTGCCGGCTTGCTGGCAGGCGCCTACTTTGTTGAATGGATCTTTGACTTTAAGGGACTTGGCTATGTCACGGTGGAAGCCTTAAAGAACTTCGACTTCCCGGTGGTAATGGGCTCAGTGCTATTTACAGCTACCGTATTTGTGGTCATCAACATGTTCACCGATGTGATCTACGGGTTCCTCGACCCGCGCATCTCGGTGAAAGGACATAACTGATATTGAAACGCATCTTTCTCATCGGCCTGATGGGCTCAGGTAAATCACACTGGGGAAAAAGGCTTGCACAGCTTCTTCATTGGCAATTCATTGACCTGGATACATTCATTGAGCAGCAAGAAGGCACGCGTATTGCCAGGCTTTTTGAGCAACATGGTGAAGCTCATTTCAGAGCGCTCGAAAAAAAATATCTTGAAAAAATCGCTACGCTAAATGAAGCAGTGATAGCCGCAGGAGGCGGCACTCCTTGCTTTTACGACAACATGCAGTTGATGAACCGTACGGGTGAAACGTACTACATGAAGGCAAAAATTGAAACCATTATGACACGGGTTATAAAGGGAAAATCCAAACGTCCGCTGCTGAAAGGAAAAACACCTGCTGAGTTGCCTGCTTTTTTTGAGGGACAGTTAAAAGTGCGTGAACCATTTTATTTACAGGCGCGGCATGTGGTTGAAGTAGAAAAATTGGAAGGCGGGGATTTGAAAGAGATTTTCGGAACCGGTTAAGCTTATCACCGCTATCGAAGAATAGCTCACGAAAGGAACGCTGCATCCCCCTTCCCATTAAACTCCACCGTAACGGTTTCTTTCATGGTTGTAGACAAGCTCAATCCCACATAATCAGCGCGCACGGGAAAAAGCTTGTGCATCCTGTCTACCAGCACAGCAACCTCAATTTTTTTAGGACGGCTTCCCAATATCGGTTGCATAGCATAGCTGAGGGTTTTACCCGTATTGCCTACATCATCAACCAGGAGGATCACTTTATTGCTGAACTCCTTGGGATCGAAGTCATGTTCTTCTTTGCCTTCCGCCGGTTTGATCTTATCAAGAGAGATATAATGCAGCGTGAGTTTGATCTGGGAGATCGTTTTCAGACAGTCATATATCTTTTCAGCAAACAAGAACCCTTTGTCCTTGATCCCGATAATGTGCAGCTCCTTTTCATCATAGTTGTTCTCCAAAATCTCATAAGCAATGCGCTTGATCTTTTGCTGAATGTCCTGGTTAGTTAGAATTTGCGTTGTCATTTTGTTTTTTGTTGGTAAAACATTTCCTTGAAAATACTACTACTCTTCTTATTCCCCTCCCCGGAGGGGTTAGGGGTGGGTTTCACACAGGTTCAACACCTTCGTCCCTGGCCTCCCGCCTCTCGTCCCTAATCCCCCACAAGTCTAATAAATAACCAGTTTTCCGGAGAGTAAAGTTTTTCCTCCGTACGCGAGATGGTAAAAATAAATTCCCGATTGGGGGGAAACGGGTTGATAAATGACGGTGCCCTTCTCCTGAGGCAAGATTAGTTCATCGGTCTTCTGTCCAAGGGAATTCGTAAAGATGATGCTAACCGTTCCGGGTAATGGCTTGTTAAAATCATAGATGATCTTCGTTTCATTCCGGAAGAAGCTGGGGATGAACACAAGTTTAATGTCTTCGTTAGCTACCCTACCGATGCCCACATAATAACAGGAATCATTATCGGTGTTTGCAAGGCTATCATAATTCAATGCAAGGGAATCCATACAACCGTGGATCCTTGGAACACAAGTGGCCGCGGTATTTGCTTCAGGATTAAAATTGAATGCTGTCGAATCCATGCATCCATAAATCTTCGCGATACAACTGCCATCATCCCTTTCCGCATCAGGATCGTAATTTGCTGCTGCAGTATCAGTACATCCATAGGCCACATCCATCATCATGGCGGCGCATCCGGAGACCTTCCCATAACCATAACTATTGTTCGGCACCGCACCTGTGAAGCTGTCTGTCCTTGCGGAGAGCATGATTGCATCTCTCACTTCCCGCCAGTCAGCATCCGGATTTTTTTCCAAGTACAAAGCAGCGATACCAGCTACAATGGGCGACGCCATGGAAGTGCCACCGTTGCGCATGTAGTTGCAACAATATGCAACCTTGTAGCGCTCGCCTGTAAGCAACCTCGCAATGACGCTTGCGTTACCAGCTGCTACGGTAAAATCACCAGTGGCGGAAATATCCGGCTTGATCAAACCGGTACGTGTGGGTCCATGGCTTGAGCTGAAAAATATTTTACCGGGTGTGTTGTTGTTCACCGTATAGCCCATGTCACAATTGAGATAGGATTTCCGGTTTGTGAAATTACCTACAGCGATCACCTTGTCAGAGCAGGTGAAGCTGCTTACGATTGTTTCCAGCGTGTCCGGTAGTTTATAATGCACAATATCCGGCCGTAGACTGGAATCGGGCAACACGGATACCGCATCGGACGAAAAAATTTTGATGTCGGGGTGAGATGTGTTCCATCCGTCAATCCTTCCTGATCCCGTGGTGATGAAGCTCCAATAGTCAGAGGCATCATGTATTCCCTGCACACGCACCTCGATATCGTAAACACCACGCGCACGCGTGATTTTGATCGTAACACTCCCCAAAAAAGTAGTTGAATCCTTTGGAATATATACGACGGTAGCTACGGTATCGCCAGAGCTAATGCTAAAGTTGAAATCGTTCAGTACGTTGTAGAATTGTGACCGCGCCAGGGTTTCCCAGGTCGACGGGTCATCAACTCCAATAGCGAAATTTACATTGTTAAAATCCTGGGTATCTGCCCACAATTCAAAGTAAACGTCCGAGATCTGCGGGTCGGGATTGTACTTGAACCAGGTGAAGGCTGTGTCCGAATTCACGTCATACCCCAGGTGGAACGGAAAATTACCTTCATTTCCTGCGGCACAAACCAGCACGCGGCCGGCCCGCTCTTCAAGCATCGCGTCAACCATCAGTCCTGCTGCGTCTTTACCATCATGCGAGCCGCCATAAGTGCCCACACTTGCGTTAATAACGCACGGCTTACCCATAGCATCAGCCTTCTTGAAAATATAATCCACCGCATCAATAAAGGTGGAGAGGAAGGGCTTTGCGAAATTGAACGCAACCACGATCATATCCGCATTGGGAGCCATTCCCATATAATGTCCGTTGCAACCTCTGCCATTGCCTGCTGCGATCCCCGAAACGGTGGTGCCGTGACCCGTAGCCGGCTCTCCGGGGTATCCGGGCTCGGCGTGTGTGCATTCACCTGCGTTGATCTCAAACTCATTCCATTCCCGTCCATAATGATATGGTATAGGACTATTGAAGGTGGTGTCATTCTGATCCCACAGGAAACGTATCCGCGATTCACCATTTGACTTTTTAAAATCAGGATGGTTAAAATCAATCCCGAAATCAATAATACCGATAATGACACCATCACCGAGATAAGGCTGGTCAAGAGGGAAATCCCCATTGTGCACGGGAAGTACACAGTTCACGATTAGGGCAGTGTCAGTAAGCGCTACCAATTCCTGTCGCTCACCGCTTTGCACTCCCCTTATTGCGGGAGAGCTTAAAAATGCATCAAGGCTTACCAAAGGGATGGTCACAGCACTATATTCTCCGTAGCCATACTTGTATGTTCCCTTTACCAGTTGAACAGCTTGTTTTACGGCATCGAAATCGCCGCGGACAAAAAGGTCAATCGTTGTTTTTTCAGGTGGCGCATTTTTTAACATGCGCTGGGTATAGAGATCAAGGCGTGCTTGTCCGAAGACATCAAAAAAACCGATGCAAACTAAAATAAGGCAGACGATTCTGGGATTCATAATACTTCTTTTTAAGAAAGATGAAGTAGAGATCCCGCATGTGCAACGTGTTGGTTTTCAGGAAGAATTCGTCTAATATAGGCAAAATCTAATAAATTACGAGTTTTCCGGATAGTAAAGTTTTCCCCTCATTGACGAGATGATAGAAATACACTCCCCGCTCTTGTGATGCCGGGTGGTAGTAGATCGTCCCCTTGCCTTCTGTTAGTGCAATTTCGTCCGTTTTTTGTCCTAGCAAGTTGGTAAGTACCACGGTAGTTTTTCCCGGTAACGCTTTTTCAAGGTCATAGATAATCTTCGTCTGGTTTCTGAAAAAGTTAGGGATAAAAGCCAGCTTTATTTTCTCATTGTCTATCCCTGCAATTCCGGTGTACATACAAGAGCCATCGTCAGTATTAGCAGTACTGTCATAATTCATCGCGAGGGAATCCGTGCAGCCAAAGATCCTGTCAATACAGCTACCATCATCCGTGTTTGCTGTGTTGTCATAATTTAACGCCAGTGTATCTGTGCAACCAAAAGTTTTGGGAATGCAACTCCCATCGTCAATTTCAGCAGCGGGATTGTAATTAAATGCGGCAGTATCCATACAACCATACACAGGATTGACCATCATTGCGGCGCATCCTGTTACTTTTCCGTAGCCATAGGTATTATTTGGAACGGCTCCGGTGAAGCTATCAGTTCTTGCCGAAAGCAGCAGCGCATCCTTCACCTGGCGCCAATTTGCATTGGGATATTTTTGAAGGTACAATGCCGAGATTCCAGCAACGATCGGCGACGCCATGGAGGTGCCTCCATTACGCATATACTGGCAGCAATATCCTACCTTGAAGCGCTGCCCAATGAGCAATGATGAAACGATCCCCGCATTACCGGCAGATACCGTGAAATCTCCGGTAGCGGAAATATCCGGCTTGATTACACCCTCACGGTTGGGTCCACGGCTCGAGTTGAAAAATATCTCGCCGGGAGTTGCAGTATTCACGGTAAACGTTGAATCACAGGTGAGGTAAGATTTGCGGTTGGTGAAGTTTCCGACTGCAATTACTTTTTTAGAGCAGGTGAAGCTGCTCACGATATTTTCAGTAGCATCCGGGAGCTTGTAATGTACAATATCCGGTCGCGTTGCCGAGTCAGGTAAAATGGTGATCATGTCAGAGGAATAAATAGCAAGTCCGCCGTTTGAGCTGTTCCATCCGTCAATCCTCCCTTCGCCGGTAGTAAGAAAGCTCCAGTAATAAGTAGGAACTTGCACGCCTTCAATGTTTACCTCGATGTTATAACGCCCTTGTGCACGGTAAACAGCGATGGTCACATTTCCCAGGAAATTATTACTGGAATCGCGTTGCGGGTAGGCAATAGTTGCAACAGTGTCTCCCGAGGTATTGACGCCGAAAGTGAAGTCGTTCAGCACATTGAAGTACTGCGAGGTTTTCATGTTTTTCCAGTTCGCCGGATTATCCGTCCCGATTGCAAAATACGCGTTGTTAAAATCCTGTGTATCGGCCCAGAAATCGAAATAGAGATCCTGGAACTGCGTGTTGTAATTAAACCATGTAAAGGACGTATCGCTCGTAATGTCATAACCAAGATGGAAAGCAAGGTCTCCGGCATTGCCGGCAGCACACACCAGCACGCGCCCATTCTTCTCTTCCAGCAATGAGTTGATCAGCAACCCGGCGGGGTCTTTACCGTCGTGTGATCCCCAGTATGCCCCCAGGCTTGCATTGATCACACAGGGCTTCCCCATGGCATCCGCCTTTTTGAAGATATAGTCAACCGCATCCATGAAAGCATAGAGAAAAGGCCGGTTGAAGTTGAATGCGACCACGATCATGTCGGTGTTCGGCGCCATTCCCATGTAACGTCCGTTGCAGCCTCTGCCATTGCCTGCAGCAATACCCGAAGCAGTCGTTCCATGACCCGCGTCGCCACCTTCCACATGGGTGCATGAGCCATTGTTAATTTCAAACTCATTCCACTCGCGTCCGTAGTTGTAGGGTATTGGAGCATTAAAAGTAGTGTCGTTCTGATCCCACAGGAACCGGATACGCGTTTCTCCGTTTGACAGTTTAAAATCAGGATGTGTGATGTCGATACCGTAATCCACAATACCCATGATGACACCATCACCGAGGTAGGAGGTATCCAGTGGCGCATCACCATTATGGATAGGCAGCACACAGTTCACAATGATAGCAGTGTCGGTTAGTGGCACCAGTTCACGTTCGCCGCTCTCCACTCCCCTGATAGCCGGAGATTTTAAAAAAGCGTCCAGCGACTCCATCGGGATGGATACAGAGCTATATTCACCATATCCGAATTTGTAATTGCCTTTCACCTGCTGTACCGCAGCTTTCACGGCATTAAAATCACCGCGTACAAAAAGTTCGATAGTAGTTTTCCCGGGAGGAGCATGTTTCAGCATGCGTTTGGTATAGAGGTTCAGTTGTGCTTGTCCGAAAGCATTTGCCAAAGCAATGCTTAACAGGAGGCATAAGGTTAGTCGCTTCATAGGGTTCTATTAGGAAGAAAAATTAAGCCTTATCAGGCATTTGCAGGCGCAGTTGTGGGGATGTTCACCAACATGGCTGTTTAAAGTGTACAACTTTTAATTGGGTTTCATTTGTCATTGTGGATGGAGGCATTGCCCCCGATTTGATCGGGGCACAATCCCGTTCAAAAAGTTATAATCCTTATCAGAAAACGCCGGAATTTTCCCCTCCGAGCTTTCTGTGCCTCCGTGGCAAAACACACCAAGTGCGCAATGTCCCCAATTGATTATTTTAGCCTGCAAATCTTTTGTGAATAGTTCAGCTATGAGCCAAATCATCTTTTCCATTTTGCTGGTAGCCGCTTTCGGCGCATTCGGATATACCGTCACACGTATTTTGCGGGTGCTGCAGTCAGCAAAAAAAATTGACCGTTTCGACAAGATCGCCGAACGCCTGCAGATCACGCTGCTGGTTGCCTTCGGACAATCGAAGATCCTGCGGAAACCGGTAGCCGGAATCTTACATGCACTGGTTTGGTGGGGTTTTTTGGTGATCACCATCGGAACCGTAGAGATGATGATTGATGGAACAGCAGGCACTCACCACATTCTCGGAGTGCTCGGGCCGGTTTACGACGTGATCATCGCATCAGGAGAAATTTTCGCAGCAGCTATCTTGATCTCAGTGATACTGTTTCTAGCGAGAAGGTACTTCGTTAAACCCAAGCGGTTCATTGCTCCGGAAATGAAGCCTTCTTCAAAGATGGATGCCACGGTCATCCTGTTTATGATATTCGCACTAATGGTTTCGCTGCTGCTGATGAATGTCGGCTATTCGCAAACTCATGCCGGCTATCCGGGAGCATACCCAATTAGCAAGCTCATTGCACCATTGTTCAGCGGAATGGATCATGACGCACTCCACACGTTATACAAAGTGAATTGGTGGATACACATTACTCTGGTACTCGTATTCCTCAACATTCTCCCCTACTCCAAGCATTTCCACGTGATCATGGCAGTGCCGAACGTATTCTTCACACGGCTGGAACCCAAAGCCAAGCTGAGCACGATGGAATCTATCACCAAGGAAGTGAAGACACTGCTGGATCCAAATGCCGATCCCTATGCTACTCCTGCCGAGGCGAATGCAGCGCCACCGGAAAAATTCGGTATCAAAGACGTTGACAACGTCACGTGGAAGCACATCGTTGACTCCTACACCTGCACTGAATGCGGAAGGTGCACGGAAGTGTGCCCGGCGAACAACACAGGTAAAAAGCTTTCACCGCGCAAGCTCTTTATCGATCTCCGCAAACGCGTCAATGAAGCGGGTCCTGATTTTATCGCAGGAAAAGCAAACGGACAAGCAACGAATGGCAATCCCGCAACGACAGGAAGTCCGCTGGTGAGCGACTCTTACATCTCGGAAGAAGAGTTGTGGGCTTGCACGACTTGCATGGCTTGTATCCAGGAATGTCCGGTTGATATTGACCACGTACCTTTCATCGTAGATATGCGCCGCAACCTCGTGATGGAGGAATCAAAGGTGTCGCCGGATCTCGCGGTGATGTTTTCAAATATTGAAAACAATGGAGCTCCTTGGGCTTTCTCTCCGGATGACCGTTTCAATTGGGCGGAAGGGATGGATGTTCCTGTGATGGCTGACCTGCAGGCGAAAGGCGAAGCGCCGGAAGTGCTGTTTTGGGTAGGATGCTCCGGCTCATTTGACGACCGTTCAAAGTCTATCACTGTCTCCTTTGCGAAAATCCTGAAACATGCAGGAGTGAAGTTTGCTGTACTTGGCAAGGAAGAACGCTGCACAGGCGATCCCGCGAAGCGCGCAGGCAACGAGCTCATTTACCAGATGCAGGCGCTCACGAATATCCAGACGCTGGATATGTATAACGTGAAGAAGATCGTCACCGCTTGCCCGCATTGCTTCAACATCCTCAAGAACGAATATCCCGACCTGGGAGGCAACTACCAGGTGATGCACCACTCTACTTTCCTAAAACAGTTGATTGACGAAGGAAAGATCAAGGTGAAAGAAGACAACGAATTCAAAAACAAGAAAGTCACTTTCCATGATTCCTGTTACCTTGGCAGGGGTAATGATGTCTATGAAGCGCCACGTGAAGTACTTGCCTCACTGAATGCCGAAATACGTGAGATGAAACGCAGCCGCAGCAAAGGCATGTGCTGTGGTGCGGGCGGCGCACAAATGTTCAAGGAGGAAGAAAAAGGCAACACGCGCGTAAATATCTTCAGGACCGAACAGGCGCTCGAAACTGAACCTGAAGTGATAGCATCCGCTTGTCCCTTCTGCATGACCATGATGACCGATGGCGTTAAGGCAAAAGAAAAGCAAGGCAGCGTGAAAGTGTATGACATTGCGGAGCTAGTGGCTAAAGGGATTTGATGTGCTGATTTGCTAATATGCTGAATTGCTGATATGCTGATTAGTCGATCGGTGGTTGCATCAATAAACCTTCTAAATGGGATTTCTTCCGTTTGATAGAATGCAGATTACATCCCGGTTATCTCCGGAAGAAATCAGAGAGAAGATCAAAAGTGAAACAGAGCCCTGGCAAAATCAGTTCGTAAGAGGAACACGCGGCTTAATTCACACTTTTCGAAGAGCATTCGACATCAAGCCTTATCCGGAGCTCTTATTAAGCTCTTTTCCGAGATTTGAATCAAAGGTTGGTGAAAAAACTTTCACACTGCGCTATATCCAGGAACCATTTGGCGACAGCAGGCGCCATTTCGTGATAGTCAAAGGAGAGATTGAAACCATAAAAGCTAATACACAGATCATTTTATTGGTACGCCCAAGCCTATACGCGACGATGGTCTTCATTATTCTCGGGCTCATTCTCGCTTTGCTTGCATTCATGGGAATCACCAAAGGGGAAATAGGTATTGCTGTGGGAAGCTTTGCCTTTTTAATCATCTTGTACTCGTTCCTTTATTTCGGATTTAACGCGGAACTGAAACTCTATCAATACTTTATTGACAAGCTATTCAAAGCGTAATTGCGCTGATTTGCTAAACGGCACATCACGCGCCTGTATCTTTTTCCCTCTTTTCCGTTATAATGGTTAAAGCTGCCCTATGAAACTGCTTATTCTTTTGTTCCTGCCCTTGCTGAGCCTCGGACAAACAACAAATTATTTTCCCGATTTCAACTACGAGCATCCGGGTGAAGAGCGCACTATCATGTACCGAAAATTCGATCCCAACATCAATGCAGTTGGAGAATGGGAGTCGTTAGAATCAATGATGTCCGTTTTATTTTATTGCAGAACTGCACCAAAATCCGGCGTTAATACCGTTGATGAGTTCTACCGCTTGAATGATAGCACCTGGTATGAAATGCGATACAGTCATGAAGGAAAGTTAGTAGCGGAAGGAAACGTGAGGGTATGTACTAAATCTGCCGGCATTGATACATTAAGGATTATCGATCCGGTAACATTGGAGGAATCCATGGTGCTTACCGGCTGTGATATCCGGAAAAGCGGAGTCTGGCGATTTTTGAATGACGAAAGTGCATGGATAGAGAAGAGATATTGATGTAATTTTTAAATCCCTCCGGCATCGCGTTCCTTTACTGCTTCCTGAAATCCTACTTCCTCACAGCGCTGCTTGAACACAACTCCTTCGGGGGTATGGCGTGTGATGCCGTCAAAGAGGGTTGCCAATGTTTGCGTGGTTTCCATTCCCATGTTGTGATAGGCTGAGTTGATAGCGAGCTTCTGCATCATGAGTTGGTTGCGTGGGATACTTGCCATCCTGCGCGCAAGCTTTTCAACTTCGTCATCAAGTTGTGCTGCCGGAACTGATTTATACACTAATCCCATTTTTTCTGCTTCCTTGCCTGTGATCAGATCTCCAGTGAGTAGCATGCGCTTTGCTTTCTCAGCACCAAGCCGGTAAACCCACATCATCGTCGTAGGACAGCCCCACACCCGCGCCGGTGGATAGCCAATTTGCGCGTCATCAGCCATCAGGATAATATCTGCGCACAGAGCAATATCACTTCCTCCTGCCACTGCGTATCCGTGTATCTTGCAGATCACAGGCTTGTAACTACGCCACAGGCTCATGAAATTATCGGTACAGCTTTTCATGAACTTGAAATCGACCATTGGGTCCCAGGGCATGTTCTGGCTACCGAGGCAGGGACGCGGCGCTTCTGCGAACTGCTTTAAGTCGTAACCGCTGCAAAACGCTTTGCCAGCTCCGGACAGCACGATCACATGCACCTCATCATCGTCATTCGCGAGCTGCACCTTCTCTTGCAATGCCCTTGGCATCACGTCATTGATTGCATTGAGCTGCTGCGGACGATTGAGCGTGATGTAAGCGATGCTGCTTTGCCGTTTGTAAAGGACTACCTCTTCCATGTGGGGGAATTAAAAATTAAAGATTAAAAATCAGCATTGTTCGAAATCTTAACTGCATAGAACCAGAAGTAATTCATGCTACCAAAGGAAGTCATGGCTAAAGCCCGTTAACCGCGTTATGATAACCCCAGCATAAATGCTGGGGTTATAGCATGCTGCGCAATAAATAAAGGTTTCGAACACTTCTTAAAACTTACCACTTACAACTTAAAACTTTTCCTTAAAGCTCTGCTCCAAACAGCGACAGTTGTACTTTCGGCAAAGCACTTGATTGAACTCCACTCCCCGTAACATGAAACACCGGCGACTCCTTCACCCTCGGCGCGATCATCACTTTTGTTTTGCCGGTGTTTCTGCGGAACAGATCTTCCACCACTTCGGGAGAATTATTATTCGCCGACAGGTGTGACAACAACAAGTGCGACATGTACGGCGGTTTATGGCGCGTGAACAGTTCCAGTGCCTGCACATTTGATAAGTGTCCAACATCGCTGCTGATGCGGCTTTTGAGGTGCCGCGGATAACTCCCGTTAATCAACATCTCCTCATCATAGTTTGCTTCAAGGAAAGCTGCATGGCACTGCTCAAAATGCTGTATCACATTTTTGCAGAGCTTGCCGATGTCGGTGAATACCCCCACCCTTACCCTGTTGCCTTCGACAACAAAACTGTGCGGGTCGCAGGCGTCATGGAATTTCGGAAAGGCGGTGACCGATAACGTTCCAACCTCAACGGGCTTGTTTGCTTTAAACGAAGCTACCAGGTGGTGCTGCACCTTCAGCCGCGCATTGTGCAGCGTTGAGTGGGTGATAAACACCGGCAGGTTGTACTTCTTTGAAAGCGTATTTACACCGAAAACATGGTCGGCATGTTCGTGCGTAATGAAGATCGCGCGCACCTTTTCAATAGACAACTGCGCACGTTTCATGCGCTTCTCGGTTTCGCGGCACGACAATCCGGCATCAATCAGCACCGCATCCCGGTGGTTGCCGATATAGTAACAATTTCCGTTGCTCCCCGAATTCAGCGAGCAGATAAACAAAGACATAGCAAGCTCAGTGTCCGTTAAATTTAGCCGAATGGATCCAACTGGTGGAAATGGATTATGAACTCAACCTGAGTTTATAACGTGCAGTATGTTATTACGCACCTATCAAAGAACCCACCCTAACCTCCCGATATAATCGGGACAGGCCTCCAAGGAGGGGAATAAGAAAGGAAAGTACTTATCACCAGCTAACTTTGAGCACCAAACTCCCAAACCTATGCCCATCTTCAACGCCCTCTGCTGCCTTGCCTTCCTTTACTTTGCTTACTTGAATCTGAATGACAAAGACTCCTGGCTGTGGGTCACTATCTACGTCGTTGCGGCGGCATGCTGCGGCGCGGCGGCGTTCCATCAGTATTTTCCGGAAGTCTATCTCGGAGCTACTGCATTTTATCTCGTTTATGCAGTCTATCTCTTCTTTGTCAAAGATGGCGTGAGAGACTGGATCACCAAGCACCGCCGTGAGAATATCGCCGCTACTATGCAAGCCACCAAGCCCTGGATTGAGCAAACCCGCGAGTTTTTCGGGCTGCTTATCATCAGCACGGCGCTGATGGTGAATTATTTTGTGATAGCTTAATCCGCAGTTTAAGCACTAAGGTTAATTAAACCGGGTTCATTTCGAGCACATGAACATCAGGAACGTAGATAGCATGCACCGGATATACCTCTACCTGAGGTTGCCCCTGTATACCTACTTGCGCCACGCCGGGCATCAGGCGGTTTTGAAGGAAGTTGTTCAACTCAGCTTCTGATTCCCAAATATCAGTTACATGCGCAGCGTTGTTGCCAAAAGAGGCGACATGGAATACGCCACCTGTGGGGCGGTTACCTTCCCAATTAACAACTTTTCTCAATTTTTCATATTGGTCTGACGTAATGCCATCCCATTTCATAATCATTTGAATTCTCATGGCAGTTCGATTTTAAAGGTGAAAAAATTAATTATGACTCTAATATAGAGAATAGCCAGCAATATTCTGCTTGTTTCCTTCATAAGCCGAACAGCTTTGCTGACGAGCAGCGCTACCAGTGCGACATACACCCAAACGAAATCCGTACGCGCCACAATCCAGAGACACAAGAAGGCCCGTATTACCCTTACGGCGGGACGCCGTGCGATACCTCGCGCTCGCGAGACGCGAGCGAGGGCTTAAGAAGAGGAAATCTAAAATTTCAAAGAACCAAACAACCAGGTAAATATAAGCGAGGGCACAGAAAATTATATTATATTCTATAATTTATTTTGTTAACGAATTGTGCTTAGAGGCACAAGTTAGCTCACGCTCAAATCATCGCCTCGAAACTTGCGCCAGCCCTTGAGAGGTTTTATGATGCTGTTCGCTGCAGTGAGCTGGTACGGCGACTTTTAAAAAGTAAATACGGGGCCGAATCCGCGTTTGTCGGTATCAGCGAGCTTGGCTTGGGGAACTTTATATTTCTCAGGTACATTCTCCCAATTGTTGTACGTACTGCCTTCAATCACATAGCCGCCGGAGGCTTCAGAGCCGTGGGCGGGATAGAGCAGCATGTAGCTGCTCATCGGGGGTTTGATTCCGGCTTTGTCACCGTTTAACACCAGTTCCGGGATGCCGTCACCATCTACGTCGGTAGATACCCAGTTGAGCTGCAGGATGCGGTTGTAGGTGCCGTCGGTCTTCATTTTCTTAATTTCTTCATTGAAATCTGCGATGATCTTTGCCGCGCCGGGAGTTTCTTTACGTATGGCGAAATAAAGCGGAAGGCTGAGGAGGGTCACCTTTCCGATCTCGAGATAATGCGCAGTCTCCTCACTTTGATATTCCAACAGGTATTCAATCAATAAAGCATCCACCAGCATATAGTCCACGTCGCCTTTCAGCAAACGCTGCAGGTTTTGCTGGTCGCTGCTTCCCGGCACCAGCTCCACATTTTTTGCGTTATCCAGCAGGCTGCCATAGGCATAGCTCTCCACAACGGCGATGCGTTTTCCTTTCAGCTTCGACAGCGAGTCGACGCTTACGTCGCTTCCTTTTTTGCCTACAAGAATGAGCCGGTTTTCGAGGTAAGGCTCTGAATAAAGAAGATATGATGCACGCTCGGGGCTGTACCATAAAGCAGCGCTGCCATCAAACTTTGCACTGCGAATACCCTCCATCACTTCCGTAAAACCAAGGATATTGGTTTCTACTTGTACCTTGTTGTGTGCCAGGGCTTCCTGCACGAGGTCGAGGGCGAAAGCACGTTTGGGAGCTTCATCTGTAAACGGAGGCCACACATCCGAGGCGAGCCGAAGCTTCTGGCTGTATAACAAGGTAACGCTAAGTAACAAAGCAAATGTGAGTACGCTTTTCATCGGCGGGAAAATTTAATTAGTCTCAAAAATCGGGAAAAAACGGGGGACAGTTTAAAGTTTAAAGTCTAAAGTTTAAAGTTGCTGCGCAGGCAACGTGCTTCTCCCCCTGCTCGTTTACGTTTATCCTGCCACCTAAATTATATGTATGAGGGAGACGATGAATTGAAGCGTGCCTGCCTGGATGCATCATGTTGGCAAGATAGTCTACAGGTGTTACGAATTGCGATATTATGTCATCTTTCTTGAGTAAGAATTGATCTTAAAACGGAGCGTGCTTTGACGCTTGCGCTATCATTAGAGAGCCACCTCCAGGAGGGTTTTGCGCAAATCCCCCTTCCCCCCTTTTGGCAAGCACCCAATGAGCCAGCCGCCCACCTACGCTAAAGCTTCGGTGGATGAAACACAAGGGGGATTCCTACTCGCAAGCCCAGGGCGGCATAGAGGCAATCCAATCGCTGATAAGCTGAACACCATCTTCATGGATCACTGAGCGGGCGAGCTCGGGCATCGCGACATCGGGTTGTGTGGAGTTCATGCGGTAAGTGATGATGGATTCATCAGGCTTGCCGGGAACGATGCCGTATCTGCGTCCTCCTGAGCCAAGCCCGGCAGCAACCGGCGGCTTGCAGATGCCCAACGCTGTCGGGTTGGTTTCATCATATGTGAGGAACAACCCTGAGCTGTTTGCAGGCCCTGTTGCATTGTGACAATGCGCGCAGTTCACATCGAGATATGCGCGTGCACGGTCATTTAGCGTGCCGCTTAGCGGATCGTTCCACACGGGCACCCGCGGAGCAGCAGATGCAGCAGGCGCGCCGCTCAAAATTCCTTCCGCCATCCATTTGTCAAGCTGGTTCATCGTTCCGTTGGCGTAGGGAAAATCTTTGTTCAGGTTCCTTGCCTTCGGTCCGATCGGGATGATGGTTTCAGAATCATTATGGCAGCCTTTGCATTCGTTTTTGTTCGGAATGTGGTACATCGTGCTGCGCGTGGTTCCGTCATCATGGATCCAGCTTACGTTCACATTCTTTCCCGCAATGTAATAGGTAGCTTCCGTTTGCGCGTCGTTCCACAGGTAAGTGAGCCCCTCCCACCCTTCGCTTTTGTGGATCAACAGGCGTGTTTCATAAATCGTACGTCCCGCAGATGGGTTTCTCAGATCATGGTCAAAATAAAATGTCTTCACCAGCAGCGTGCCCACCGGGAAATCAAACACACCATGTTCATTGTAAACTGCTTGTTTCCCATTTGGAACATAGATGAAGCGCGACTTCCCGGCATAGTCTGAAAACAACGGTGTATTCAGATCATAAGGGATGAGGTAATCTTTCGGCGCGAGGTTTTTCATTTCGCCTTCGAAAAAGGCATAGTCCGAAAGTTTTTCATAAGGCATCGCTTCCACGTTATCTGCCGGATTCGGCTGCTCGTCTTTCTTGCAGGAAAACATCGCGTAGAAGAAAAAAACGACGACTGCAGTTGTTATGAAATGCTTGTAGTGCATCAGTTTTAAGTTTTTGAAACTGTACTTCTTCCAAGGCGACAGATTCCATCGCTCTGAGCGATGGAATCTGTTACGGGTTCGTGGGAGCAACAACCGTTACTGGCGGCAACGCTGCAGGCGAACAATCATGCACGGTCACGTCGTAGCTGATATGCTGGAACAAGCTCGGCACATTTACGTTGGCGAAATCACCATCATTGTTCTTTATACAAATTCCTCCTGTGGAATCTGTTTCATAATCGGGATGCACAAAACCATCATATAAAATATCAGGCACGTCGCCTCCGTGAAAAACATTAGTCACCAAAAAGTCGGCAAGGGTATTCATATCATCCGGGTAGTCGGTTGAGCTGGTAATCGTATTGTCATGGATATTGATCTCCTTGCACTGCGTCACGTACAGGCTATCACCCGGGTCGCCCTCACCACCCACTATCGAAAGGGTGTTGTAGGCAATCACACCGATGCCCATCACGTTATTTTCCGTCAGGGTATTATTGAACACCTCTGTCGTTTTTGCGGCAAGCATCATGATGCCCGTACCGACCGGAACACTGGCAACAATATTTCCGGAAGGCGCAAAGTTGGCATGGTCGTTACTCTGGATCGTGTTGTTAAACACGCGGCAGGTGTGCCCGTTCTTTATCACAGGCAGGTTAGGCAGGTCGAAAACCAAAATGCCACCCACGTTGTGGCGCGCAGTGTTGCCATAGACATCAGCATTGATACAGTTCTCAATTTCAATGCCTGCAACGTTGCCCTCCACCAGCGAGTTGCGCACGATCACCTGCTGCGACTGCCCCACGTAGATGCCCGCATCGGAAGCCCCGGTGACGTAGCAATCGTCAATCAGCACGTTGTGCGAAGTGACAGGATACAAGCCATAACCGCCATTGGTGGAATCACCGGGGTTAGTATGGGTTACAGCCACGCGCAGGAATGTGATGCCGTCTGAATCTTTCACCTTGATACCGTCGCCTTGCGGGTCTTTGATCGTGAAATCACGGAACAGCGCCATCGTAAGGTTGGTACCGATGATGCTCTGCGCGCCATTCACCTGCCCGGCGAAAGACAGGATGGTGTTGGTCATGCTGTCGCCCATGATCACAATGTTCGCCTTGTCATCAATCGAGAGCATCGAAGTAAAGCTGTACGTGCCCTGCTGAAAATAGATGGTGTCACCATCGAGCATGTTTATCATGGCCTCCTGTACGGCGGCTTCTGAATAATCTGCCGGTGTGAACGTGTATATCGTGGGATTGGCTGGCGATGAATCGTCATCCTTGCAGGCATGGGTGAGGACAGCGAAAGTTGCGATTGCAGCTAGTAAATAAGGCTTGAATGTTTTCATAGGGATGGGGTTATGGTGAAATTTAAGAAATCACCAATTAAAAATTAAAGATTCCCGATAAAATCGGGACAAGTAAAAATTAAAAATGCGCCGATGGACAAGTTTTAGTTCTCCTCTTTGATTTATATGACAACAAAGCAACTGGATTTCTACTTACTGAAGGCTGACGTCTGATGTCGGTTGTTGCAACAGACCTCAGACAACAGACGACAGCAAATCAACTGCTCCTCCCGATATAATCGGGACAAGTCAATTCGTGCGCCAGGTAAAGCGCAAATCCCCCTTCCCCCCTTTGGCTAACGCACTTGAGCCGGCCGCACAAGGGGGATTCCGCGCGCTAAGCAGTACAAATCAAAAAGTCAAAGAACAGTACTTGAGATTCAAATCTCAAGTAACGTTCAAAATCCCAATCGCCCGTAAATAGCGTCCTCTTCTGGTTGTGCCCTGTGCTTTGTGCTCTGTGCACTGTGCTGCGCGGTGGAATTAGCCGGAAAAGGTTGGTGTTCGGTGTCGGGTTTACCGGAATTAGCCGGAAAATTTTGTGCTGTGTGCTTGGTGCTCTGTGCCTGGTGCGGTTTACCAGAATTAGGCACCTCACCCTGTCCGATATGATCGGACTGTCCCTTCCCATGGGAGAGGGAAGCTTCAACGGAATCTACCATTTCACCGGAATTAGCCGGAAAATATTGAGGGTCACGATATGATAGGGATAAATTGGGTGTTGGGTGTTGGGTGTTGTGCGCTGAACTACCTGAATTAGCCAGAGAACGTAGATCAGGCTTGGGTAAACCGGAGTCTTTTGTCCAAACTACTGTCTCTTTTCCGTTTTCGGTGATAATGATCCTGTTGCAAAGGTCCATGATGCGCGGCTCCATTAACTCAGCTTTCGTTATCTCAGCTTTCTTATTCCCGTTGGGCGTGTCGTAGTATCCTTCGAGCTTCGCGATGTCGTTGAGTATTCTGACGGCAGTATTCGCATAGCCGGGTGGCTGCGCCTTCCTGACGTCGCTGTACAGTTGCCGCAGCATGCCGACATGGAGCTTCTTCCCTTCTGCGAGCTCTGCCCTGTCGGCTTCTTTGATCTCCTCCATCGCTGTTTTGATGTATTCATACATCTGGCTTTTGTGAAGCGTCCACCGGATCATCCCGGCTGCCACTATTTCTGTTGACGGCATGCCGCTCAGCAGCCATTGTTGTACCTGCCTGGTGCGCACCCACATGTCTACTTTGGTTGCGCGAGCCTGGTCTTCTTTTGTCCAGTATTGGTCTTCTTCGAAATTGTTTTGTGTTTCCATGATAAAGATTTTGTTTGGGATAAAGCTAGGGGGGAGTGCGGAATGGTTAGTGATATTTTGTTATTTGTTTTGTGAAGGATTTAGTCTAAAAAGTGAGAGCTATTTGCCCCGGAGGCACAGAAGGCAGAGAGAAAAGCAGACGGGACATTTGAGACTTTAGGGACACTGGTGCCCGAGTTGGGGGACATGGCTGTTGCACAACCCGACATCCTTTCTTTCATGAGCCCCATCGGGGCGACCTGTTTGTAGAAATGATACATCATTAAAGAACAAGCTCCGCTAGGAGCGCCCTGTTCTGCGCAGAGCAGGACGCTCCTAGCGGAGCTTAAAAACGGTCTTACGCTATTATTTCTACAAACAGGTCGCGCCGATGGCGCTAAAAGGAGTTGTGCAATAGTCCCGGAAGTCTGCCTCAGACGAAGGGATCCTGAAATAAACATAAGCGCAAATCCCCCTGCCCCCTTTGGCAAGCACACATGAGCCAGCCGCACAAGGGGGATTCCTGCGCGCTGCTTCTTGATGATAAGATATTCAATACTTATTTAGTGTATCAATAAACGCACGCACGTAAGCGGGAACATTTGCGGTATCCCTAGGGTTTATGACCCAACATCTCGACACTGAAAATTTTTTTATTTGCAGGATGTTTTGGACGCAATATGGTGAACCGATGTTGCCGCTTGGTTGCCGCAACAGCTGCATGGGTATTTTGCACGGCAGGTCTTTTACCCGGTCATATTTCTCTGCCGGTAACTGTTCCCAATTAACGGCGTAAGGACAGCCGTCGAGCGACTCACCGATGTTTTTGTATAGCTTTCCATCTTCGATCTTCCACAACCAAAGGGAAAAGACTGTTTCACAGCATGGGCAATATGTACCATAGATGAGATAATCGCTGTCCTGGCCGCACACGTCCCCGGATTCATCCTTCTTGCAGCCGGTGAATAATATTGGTACAAGTACCATAAGCAATAAAGCAGCCTTCATTTTCATTCTTGTAATCTACCAAGTTTATGAGCCGGTTTAGATGGATTACGCCGGGCTAAGCGGGTTGGTTGCCTCTGAGATCGGAACAAGTACGCTGATTTGATGAACGGCTGACTGCTGCTCAACCCGAGATCTTCTCTCTTCATGAGCCCCATAGGGCGACCTGTTTGTAGAAATCGTACATCATTAAGAAACAAGCTCCGCTAGGAGCGCCCTGTTCTGCGCAGAGCAGGACGCTCCTAGCGGAGCTTAAAATGTTTTTACGCTATTATTCTACAAACAGGTCGTGCCGATGGCGCTAAAGGGAGTTGTGCAAGCAGTCATGTACGTTTGCGCCGGCGGAGGATATATTGCCACAGAAGCACAGAAGTGCACGAAGATAAAATTCCGTGGTTTCCGTGTCTCCGTGGCAAATCAATGCCCTTGTGCTACAGACACGGGCGCTTGCACCGGAGGAGTGAACATAAGCGCAAATCCCCCTACCCCCTTTGGCAAACACACCTGAGCCAGCCGCACAAGGGGGATTGCTGCGCGCTGCTTCTTGATGATAATATATTCAGTACTTATTTAGTGTATCAATAAACGCGCGTACGTAAGAAGGAACATTTGCGGTATCCCTAGGGTTAATGACCCAGCATCTCGACACTGAAAATTTTTTTATCTGCACGATGTTTTCGACACAACCGGTTGTTCCGATGTTGCCGCTTGGTTGCCGCAACAACTGCATGGGTATTTTGCACGGCAGGTCTTTAACCCGGTCATATTCCCCAGCGGGTAACTGTTCCCAATTAACTGGGTAAGGACAGCCGTCCATCGACTCGCCGATATTGCTGTATAGCTTTCCATCTTCGATCTTCAACAAATAAAGGGAGTTTGGTGAGAAACAGCATGGGCAATATGTACCATAGATCAGATAATCGTTGTCCTGACTGCACACGTCCCCGGATTCATCCTTCTTGCAGCCGGTGAATAATATTGGTGCAAGGCCCATCAGCAATAAGGCAGCATTCATTTTCATTCTTGCAATCTACCGGGTTTATGAACCGGTTTAGATGGATTACGCCGGGCTTAGCGGGTGGGTTGCCTCTGAGTTGTTTGAGAGTGTTATTTGCCACGGAGGCACCGAAGGCACGGAGAAAAGCAGACGGGACGTTTTGAGACTTTAGGGACACTTGTGCCCGAGTTGGGGGATTTGAATTGCCGTTCGCTTTAGCGAACGGATGCATTCAGATACCCACTCCTCTATCCAGGCTTTAGCCCGGAACCTGCGAAGGGAAACCATTTCGGGCTAAAGCCCGAAAAAAATAAGGAGGAGGAAATTTTTCTTTTATCCGTTCGCTAAAGCGAACGGCAATTCATAGCCGCGCAACGGCCTTGGAATGCGTTCGCCAAGTAAGCGCAAATCCCCCTGCCCCCTTTGGCAAACACACATGAGCCAGCCGCACAAGGGGGATTCCCTGGCATCCGAAAATATTTTGTATTTTAACTACATTAAAACATTCCCCATGAAACCATTCAGCAAAATCGCGGCTCTTCTTTTTATTCTTGTCGCCGTGCTTCACATGGCACGTCTGGTAAAAGGAGCTCAGCTCATGATTGGAAGCCACCAGGTACCAACGTGGGTGAGCTTTCTCGGTATCATCGTGCCGGGAATTCTAAGCTGGGGCATCTGGAAGGAAAGCAGGACGTGATTGTTGGGGGTTGGGTAAGAGCCGCCAGACGGCAGACAACGGACGACGGCAAAACCAACGAGCCACTTCTTACTGAGGTCTGTCGTCTGATGTCTGACGACTCCCCTACTCAACCTTGATTGAATTCACGATCTCTGCCAGCTGCGGCTTGTGCTCATCGTTTTCGTAGTTTGTGAAGATGTCAAACTCGGTTTTAGCGCCGAAAATAAAGATGGCGCCGGAATGGCTGTTATCCTCTATGTAGGCCTTTTGTCCGTTGATGGTGGTGTCATATATATCAAAATCATACTCGATATCATCCAGCGCATCTTCCACGGAACCGGTGAGCGGAAGCGTGGAAATACCAATGTAATTAAGTGGTGCAGCCGGATCTGAAAGGCGCAATTCCACCTCACCATCTACGAGTTTCCAGTTGTCCGGATACCTGAAATGTATATCCGCCATTTGTCCTTTGTACTCAACCATTTTGCCGTGTTGCGCGAAAGCAATCATGCTGACGAAAGGAATCATGCTGAAAAGAAGAACCACGAGAGCAATGAAGGGGAGTTTTTTCATGGGGCTGAGTTGGTTTGGGGCAAGGTTAAGATTTTGCGGCAATTGGAGCCAGACGTCGGATGTCAGGCAGGTGAGAAGAGCCGTCAGACGACAGACCTCAGACGACGGAGAATAGTCATCAGACCTCAGACTACAGACGACAGCAAAAACCAACCAATCAACCGATAACCCTTTGTGGCTGATGTCTGATGACTGACGACTGATGACTGCTCCTATCTGAAAGCTTACGAATGAAATGAATTAGCGCAGGTAGGCAAGCATACGCTTCACGCGAGGGTTATGCCAGGGAAGTGGAGGATGGAAGAAGAAAGGCAGAAGCGCTTGCACCAGAGTACGGGGGAGTTGCGCTCTTTACGATGCCCCGCTTTGTCCTTTAAAAGCTGACCTCAGCAATACCAAAGGTTCTCTGATAAAATGCTGCCTGAAGTAAAGAAAAAATAATCCTAGTGCCGGAAGTATCAATAATTCCGCTAAGGAAAACAAAGCTTCCGTTGGGGGAATGATGAATTTAATTTCATGCAGGCAAGCCACACCCGGTATGATAACGAGCCATACCATCCAGCTTTTTTTACCTGAATCTGCCAAAAAAGGAAGCGGCAATAAAAGGTACCACGGATGAAAGATTTTTGAAAAAAAGCAAACGGTAATGACGAGTATCTTTCCAAAGATGTAAACTACCTCCTCAGGTTTTTTTGCTCCAGCCAAAGCGATAAAATTAAAGACCGCGAGCAGAAAGCCTGCCACTGCGAAGCAGGTTCCGAACAGGTTGCGGTAATGCCATCTGCGTTTTTCTGTTTCCGCATCAGGATTATTTCCCTCCTGCAGCCTTTTTAAAACTTTCGGTTTTCTTTCGTTTTCATTTTGTGCAGATGACATCGTTTTTTTTTCAGACGCCGGGTGCGGGAGAGACATTGCAGCATCTGCAAATACAGCAGTAAGGCTGTTCGCCGGAGGTTTATGGAAATGATATACGACTGGAACAGTGATGGTAGAACTGCCCTCCCAGAAATACCGGTAAGAAATAACCACCACGGACAGGATGATGATGCAGCAGCCAACAGCAATGCCTAAAAACTTCTTTAACGCATTACGGTGCATGAAGTAGATGACGATAAAGAAGAATGGTAAAAACACTGCTGCATGCATTACCTTGCAGGAAATGAGGACGCCTGTAACAAAGGCTGCAGGCACAATTTTGTTGCGCCTCAAAAGTAAAAGCGTAATCAATGAAAGCGTCAGGATCATTGTGTCAACATGGGCTTGTCCCGCTGACTGAATCAAAAAAACAGGAGCGAGCGTGAGAAGTCCCAGGGTGTTATACTTCCCCCCAGCACTGCTTTCGCAATATTGCTCCGAGATACGGATGTAAATGAACAGCACAACTGTATTAAACACTTTATATACAAGCCAGCTCGCCAGAAGCGATTTGCCACCGAGGAGCGTTGAGAAATAAAATATCAGCAGTAAAGGCGGTCCATAGAAATTCGGACACGATTTCCAGTGATAGCTGACATAAGGATAGAAATCAGAGTATTGCAGGTTTGTGCCATCGGCATAGGTAAGAATCCCTTTACCCAGCAGGTTGCCGTGTGCCATGTAAATGCTGAAATCATTTGAAAGCAGCGGCAGCATCAGCGACACAATTACGACAACAATTTGTGCAAGGCGTTTTGTTTGCCGCAGCGTGAGGTCGAACCCCGGCTTCCTGAAAACAACTTTCCAATAGGCGTAGCTGCTTAACGTAACCGAAATAAAGAACATGCCTGTGATGAGTAACATGATACTTTTGTCATACACCGGATTCGCATCAACCATCAGGCTGGAGGTGGATAAAAATTTCAGCAGGGACGAAAGGCTGAGCAAAATCGCTGAAGTGATAAAAAGAAAAAAAGGCTTTACGGTCATTCCGGAGATTGATGCTCAGTTTTACAAGGGACTACGAAAATATTTTATAAAAACCTTATTTCCGTTTGTGTTTTAATAAAATATTTCTATCTTTTCGTCAAAATTACCTGCATGCTCACCACCCTCCGTGTCATCAAACGCTGTGTTCCGGTACTGGCATTGTTCGGACTTTTCTCCACTTCCTGCAAGAATGATGATAAGTGGGACTGCAAGGAGGGAAATCCCCCGGCTGGCGAGTGTGTAGTTTGCACCATGACATACCATTATTCCAATGGGGGCTCCCAATCTTACACCCAAACGCTGTGCGCTGCTGATTTTTCTTCTCAGGCAGCTTTTAGCTCCTATGTAAATGACATTTGCGCCTATGACGGCCACCAGGGTCAGGGCAGCGGTTACACATATACCGTAAGCGTTGATTGTCATAAAAAGTAGGCTCTAACATACTTCAGTTTACTTTTTTATTTTGTAGCCATGCAAAAGAATGACCGGGTTTACAGCGCGGTTCTTACAAGGCTAATCGTTTTCCTTACGAAGATCAATGTGAAGGTGCTGCAATGGATAAACGATTTGAAATATCACCGGTATATGGTCGAATTTGGCCAGCGGGAAGACGACATCTATGTAGCAACCTATATGAAGTCAGGCACTACGCTCACCCAGATGATACTCTATCAATTAACCACAGACGGCAATATGGAGTTTCGCCACATTAATGATGTTTGCCCCTGGCCCCGCAATGCCTCGTTCAGAAATTTAAAGCCGGCAAATATTCCAGCCCCACGCATACTCAAAACACATGACCGTTACGGTAAATTTGAGAAGGACACAAAGGGGCGGTTCATTTGCGTGATCCGTGACGGAATGGACCTTTCGGTTTCGCTCTACCATCATTACAAGAATTATAATAATCCAACTCTGACGTTTGACCAGAACTTTGAGAACGCTTTTGTTAGTGATACTGAAACGAATTGGTTCTCATTCACGCGCGAATGGCTTGACAACAAACACGGGTTTCCTATCCTTTACTTAAAATATGAAGACATCGTTGGTGATTTTGACGGTACAATGAAAAAAATTGTTGATTTCTGCGGGCTAAAGGTAACGCCCGAAATTATTGCAAGAACCCGCGAGCGCTGCAGCTTTGAATTCATGAAAAAGCATGAGGAGAAATTTGGCGTTGAACGCTTTGAAGATAAAAGGGTGCTTGACCAGTTTATCCGCAAGGGAATGCCGGGCGAAGGGAAACAGCAACTTACTCCGCAGCAGACAGAAACTTTTGTAAAGAGCTATAAAAAAAACCTTGAGCAGCGAATCAGGAAAATTGGGTTTGCCTATGAATATTAAGCCTGCGGGCGGCAGTTTTCACCATGATTTATTAAACCTCCTTCTTCAGATGCAATTTTTTCCCACCACTGTCAATCGTACCAAAATTGCACTTGCTTATTACGCGCTTATCATTACCTCAGCTCTGGCAGTAAACTATTTCGTCCTTCCCAACAGTTTAATGACCACAGAAAATTATGAGAACTGGGATGCCCGTAATTACCTTGCGATCAAAGATGAAGGATACTCCAAAAAGAACGCAAAGATCATGGGACGCATACAGGCTAAGTACAGAGTGGCCTTTTTTCCCCTATTCCCGCTTATCTGGAGGCTTATCCCTGTAAATACGATTCTCATCAGCATCTTAAACGGGATATTTTTCATCTGCAGCTTTTTGCTGCTGGCGCGGGTATTGAATTTTCAGAACACCGGATTTCTCGCATGCCTGTCGGTACCTAATGCAATTTTCTTCTTTCTTCCCTATACCGAAGCGACTTTCTTTTTTACATCCACATTGCTGCTGCTAGGGCTGCACAAAGAAAATAAATGGCTCACGGGTGCCGGCATTTTACTCAGTTCGTTATCACGTCCTGCGTTCACCGTATTTGTTCCGGCGATCATCCTGATGGAGCTATTGACAAATAAAAACAGAAAACAGGCAGCCATTAACATTGGGACCTATCTTCTGATGTTTTCAATAGCCTTTCTGATTGTAGGACTCATTCAACATCACGACACCGGCGAGTGGTTTAAATTCCTTGGCGCACAACAGCACTGGGGTGCCGGACTCAGGGTGCCCGATTTCCCTTTCACCACTTTCCAGGGCGGCATTATCCTCCTATTGGACGGAGCGGCTTTATTAGCAGGACTTATTTCATCGGTGATCTTAGTGATCGCATTTTTCAAGGGCAAAATACAACAATCCCGAAACCGGTGTTGTTCTCCCTGCTTTATATAGCGGGAATATCCTTTGCGGTTGTTATTTTCAGAGGAGGCTCTTTATTCAGTTTAAATAGATTTGTTTTTGCAACTGCGTTCTTTTTTGTTTTGCTCAATAGCTTCATTTCCCAGACTTTCACGGTGGATTATCTGAAGTTCGTTTTCATCACAGTGTTTCTGTTGCTTTTTGGACTTTTATTAGGCACCTACCAAAACAATTTTCTTTTTTTCATTTATCTGGGATTAACGGCATATTTAACATCCTACACGCTGCTAAAAGCGGAGAACATGCTTATTCGGAGTGTTTCCTTCTGGTTGATGCTGCTGGCAAATGCCGTTCTCCAAAATTATTTCTACTTCCGTTTTTTAAGCGGAGGCTGGGTTGCCTGACCCCTTGATACAATCCCTTTTCGGAAGATAAAAATTGCATGCGGCAATCAATTCCGGTAAGCGTTCATCATGCAGGGCGTGGAACTCTTTTTTCCAGTTAAAACGCCAATCGGGATAGAGTTGATGAAGCGTTTCTGTTTCCATTGCCGGGTGTGTAATAAACTCTGTATCATATCCGTGTGACGCAGTAAGTTCTGATGCGATCTTATCAAAAGAGTAATTGCCGGGATACTTCAGTCCTGCAACATAAAAATGCTCCACGGGATGATGATAATGCGCAGCAAGGCGTTGCAGAAAAAAACCGCCGGCATTTCTTCTCTGCATTTCACTTGTCGCCGCCTTGCAGCAACGGATTCTTCTAATTGAATAATGCGCACTCAGCTCCTGCATTATTTTCCAAACAGCCGGAAAATGATGCACATGCTGATGGCTGTCGAGATGATCAGGAACAATCCCGTTTTCAAGCAGCCTTTCAATTTGCGCCTTAGCTTCTGCGTCCAGGTCCCGTTTGAATTTTTCACCAGAGGCAATCAGCTTTGCCGCAAACGCACGCCAGCTAAAAATTTCACGACAGTCGGTAAGCCAATTTGAGCGAACCCAAGCAATGTGCACGCCAACAAAAATTCCGTTCTGCTGCAGGGCACGCAACGTACTGTAATCTGCGAATGCCGCATTGGTCATCACAGATACACTATTGACAGCGCCCGATTCCGCCAGGCGAACAACAGACTCATTTATGAGAGGATGCATTCCAAAATCATCCGCATTCACCAACAGCTTATTCATTCCTGATCGGGGTGTTTCGGAGATTCTATTCTGCTTACGATAAATAAAGCATCACGGCGCACTTGTTCAAGGATGAAATAAAGATACCAGCTTAAAATGCCAGCACAAAAAAGCACTAATCCGCTTATCACGCATGCTAACCATACGTGCACGGCAATCATACTGAGAGAGATGATACCGGTGGCACTGCATATCAGCATAACAATCGCAGACAAAAAAACGGTAATGCCCGTAAATAATAATAGATGGACGGGAAATGTGCTGAACTTGAAGATAGTATGAATAGCCAGTTCATACGACGAGAAAAAGGTATACTTTGGCTTCCCAGCCTTCCTCTCATCCTGGTGATACGGGAGATACACCTGTTTGAACCCTATTGCGGGAATGAGGGCGCGGAGCAGCTTCCGGTTGCCGTGCATTCTTTTTATTTCTTCAACTGCCCTTTTGCTCATCAGCCTGAAGTCGGCAGCATTCGGCACAACGGGTGCATCGGAAACCCAGTTAAAAAAAGAATAGAATAGCACCGAGAGTATTCCCTTCAGGTCACTACCCGTATTAGTACGTTTCATCTGCACGATGTCAGCCCCTTGTGCATAGGCTGCAAGCATGTCTGGAATTATTTCGGGTGGGTGCTGCAAGTCGCCGTCCATCGAGATCACAGCATCGCCACAAGCATGCTGCAAGCCGGCCTCCAGCGCCGCCTGGTGCCCAAAGTTGCGCGACAGCTGAATATATCCCGTTGGAAGTAATGTGCATTCCCCGATTTTTTTAATCGTTAAATCAGTGCTGCCATCATCAACAAACAGCACTTCAAAACGAAAGGAGGAAAGCGGCAATACGGCTTTTGAAATACGCTCAAGCAAAGGAGCGATGTTTTGCTCTTCGTTATTAACCGGGATCAGAATGGTGATTAATTGCCTCATCATGCAGCATGCTAAAAATAAAACTATTTATAAGAAAATACTTTGAGCATTAAACCGCACTACCCTCCTGACGAGAGCGGGCTAATATAAAATCTTGATTTGCTCCCCGGTAAGTTCTATCATCTTGTGATTTTCAATTGCCGAGACAATGTTCTCCAAATTATTCTTAAATAATTTTATCAAGCTGCTTTTACGCATATTGCCTACCCTTACCAGGATGAGCTTATACGGCTGTTTTTTGATAAGAAAGGTGTGGTAGAAATCATTGTCTTTTGTGATCAGAATACTTTGTTCCTCAACAGAGATTTTCCCAAATGAAACCATCGGAAGTTTGAGTGCCTGAAAACCAACTCAGAGGCGTGAACTGCCTTGTGCCCGTTTTTCTTCAACAATGCCGACAGCGATAAGGGGAGTTGGGCATCAACGATAAAATTCATTTTACCGGAATGGTAATGTTCTTGAAGTGCATCACTTTTGCCGCATAGGCGACACTTGCCAGGATATCCTCACGTTCCAGGTAGGTGAACTCTTTAAGCAGGTCTTCGATGCTATCCCCGCCGGCAATGTATTCAAGTATACTTTCCACGGTCATCCGTGTATTGCGGATAACAGGTTTGCCGTGACAGACCTCAGGATTAACTGTTATGCGTTGTAAAAGAGCGTCATCCATTATTCAAATTTAACGAATGGGGAGCATTTGGATCTAAGCATAAGCGCAATGTCGCTTTGGTAGCGCGGCTCGTCAGGATGGGCGAGGCGTTTTATGGGAAGTATTCAGTACCTTTGAGAAAAGGAATATCATGGCAAAACAATACCGGCTGACAGCAATAATCGAAAGGGAAGGTGATGGCTATGTTGCGCTATGCCCTGAATTGGATATTGCAAGCCAGGGGAAAAACATTGAACAGTCCCGAGATAATTTGAGAGAAGCTGTGGAACTCTTTTTGGAAACTGCATCTAAAAATGAAATCAAGACGCGGCTGCATGACGATGTACTGATCACCCGCCTCGACATTGCCGTATGACCAAGTTAGATGAGAAGAAAGTACCTAAAAGCTTACCTTGTTCTAAACCTTAATTCCGATAATTCTCTGCCAATTTGTTGAATGCCTTCAAAGATTTTTTCTGTTTGTTGTTCAGAAGGTTTCTTTCTGCCTTGCACGTATTGGGAAAGCAATGTCGGATTCATCCCGATTCTATTGGCGAGAAACTTAGCATTGATAACCCGGTAATACTGAAAGAACTGCTGTATATCTATTTGCAGGCTCAGGTTTTCAGTGGTGACCTTTCTTTTTTCATCTTCAAAATAGAAATTAAGCGCTTCCAGAATGCTTGTTTGAAGCTCTGAAATGGTTGCTCCCGTAGTAAATACAGGGAGGTTTTCGGCAAAAGCCGAAAACCCCGTACCTGTTTTCTCAATAATTATCTTTATTTTCTTTTTTTCTTTTTTTTTCATTTTTTATTGCGACATATTGCGTCATTCTAATGACGTAGAGGATGTATTCCTGCATCTTTTAAAATTTTCTTCTCGAGTCCTGTTCCTACTTCATGATTCCCGTGGTCGGGAAAAATAATTGTCCCTTCTTTCACGGGATGTTTCATTTTCAAGTGGCTACCCTTTCTTGAAACCACATACCAACCATCCCTGGTCAGTATCTGATAAAGCTTGTTGCTTTTCATCTAAGTGGCATTTTAAATTTTTCATATAAAATATATTTAATGTTATATTCATCATTCAAAAGACCGCTCCCTAACAAATGCCCGGTCTTATGAAAGCTACCATACATGAATATTGGAATAATCTCCTTTTGGCAAGCAAGATTGGCATTATAACCTTGCACCGCAATCCCTGAATCCCTCAAGAACCGCGATTATTTCTCCATTCTACTTCACATAAAGACCTCCTTTTTTAGTCATAAAGAACAAAGGTAAACAATTATTTACTTACCGCCAAACTAAAAAGTTAATAATTATTTACCTGCTTGGACGACAATTCAGGTTTACCTACTGACCTGTTCTCCGATATAATCGGCCTGCCCGATTCTATCGGAAAGCTTACGAATGAAATGAGTTAGCGCAGGTAGGCAAGCATCCGCTTCTCGTACAGGCTATGCAAGGGAAGCAGACGGTGGAAGAAGAAAGGCCAAGCGGAGGCATGCACCGGAGTTGGAGGCGGTATACTTGCGCTATGTAAGGGGAATTTAATGGGTTAGATTACTACTTTGACTTTCCAATGATTTGATCAGATAATATTGAAAAGTCACTTTCCGTTCTATCCATTTTAATTAGTTCGCTCAATTCTTGACTTGATAAAGTTCCAAGTATCCGAAAAATTTGTTTGGCAGCCACTACGCGACTTTTAATATTAACGGGCTTGACGGATTGCTTGTCAAGAAATCTGCGAACGTCTTTTAACTCTGGGAGAAATCTTTTGTTGTTAAACTGAACTGCTAACTCCTTGATCTGGGAAGATTTTTCCGGGTGCTCTAATGCTACTTTTTCTACAATTTCTTCAACATTTGTTTCGGTTTCCTTTCTTTTTTTGGCTTTTTCCTTTTTGCCAAGTTCAACCTTTTCAATTAACTCCAATATTTCTTCTTCCGGTACACCTCGCACCGCCGCCAACGTTTCAATAACGCGAGCATATCCGTACTTTACAATTAAAAGACGAACCTCGATACCTAAAATGATCTCAGACTGCATTGACCGCTTTTTCAAGCCCTATTGAATTAAATAATTCATCGGCAAACTTTTTAAATCCTTCAGCTACGCCTGGACGTACATAACTCGTTTTACCAATTGGACTCCCCTCTCTTGCCGATTTCGGATATGAGGCCGAATAGGGAATATGATTCTCAAAAACTTTCCATTCACGCTTTTGGGCAACCGCGTAGACATCACGCATTGATCGCTGACCCTCGGGACCTGAAGTATAAGTAGCTGAGTGGTTAAACACAATCCCTGATAAGTCTAGTGCATGGTCTGAGTTTTCAAGTTTGAATTCTTTAATCGAACGAGCTAGTAATGGTAGCCCTATTGTTGCCATAAATTCCGGTTTAACAGGGACAATAATATATCGGCTTGCAAAATAAGCGGCTTCTGTAAGAATTGATTCAGTAGGTGCGCAATCAATAATAATAAGATCATAGTCAGAAGATATATTCGCCAGTGCTTTTGCCAATCTACGTTCTTTACCAGTGGGATTTTTCAGCACCCGAGAAAGCTCTAACCTACTTGGAATTAGGTCTAACGAGCTATTCGCCCAATACCCAACATTTTTGAGAATAACATCCTGTACATTAAGGGGACGGGTACTTTCAAACTCTTCGGAGGTAGGTATGTAATTCTCAAAAATTTGTACAACCGTAGGTTTCTTAGCATCCAAATGTTTAACATATACCTGCGGACTCATCAGGGATTGGCTTAAATTGGACTGGGGGTCTAAGTCTATAGCTAAAGTTCTGAAATCAGCCTGATCCGCTGCATGAGCAATTTGCGAAGCTAAAGTTGTCTTACCGACTCCTCCCTTCATGTTAATGAGACTGAGAGTGATTGCCATTTTTTACCTCCTATTTATTTGAGTTTCAAAAAAGAAAAAGGGCAACTAAGTTAGATAAAAAAATTGCATTCAGCACAGATTGAGAACACTGTTCTCACCGCGATAACAGGACAGGCAAACCCGATGATTATGTCAGCAAAAATGACTCAATTCACGTGCGGGCAAGCACCCGTTTAACACGAGGGTTTAGCGCGGTGAATGAACGCTCAAAGGATGAAGGCACCCGCGGACGCTTGCGCCAGAGTAGGGTTTTAGTATTGAGCGGACGATATCATTTCCTTTCCGGATTAAGTTTATTCAACTTTTTTTCCTTTGAAGAGAGTTTTATAGGAATACGTTTATTTGTAATTGCCTTTTGAAATTGCCTATTCATCCATAGAACCTCTGTTCGGGGATGGCTTTGTCCTGTAGAGTCTTTTGTTATAGTTTCGATTGATTTCTTTGTCCACCCTCTGGCTTCAGATAAAAGTTTTTTATACAAGTCATTTTCATAGCCACTTATTAAAATCATGCATTTAGCACTATTTGCTATTGTAAGAAGTTCCTCATGAAATTCGGCATCGTTAGCCTCGTTCTGATAGCCATTTGTCCTTTCCGCTAAGTAAGGAGGATCCAGATACACCAAAGTTGCAGGACGATAAATGTACCTCTTTAGCAACCTTCGCGCATCTTTGTTCTCAATCCGAACACTCTTTAACCTGTCAACTACCGGGCCAAGCCGACTTGGCAAATTTTTCCACCTGTTTACTCTTGCATCATGTCCATTACGAGAATAAGAATCAGAATAAGAAAATCCGCCAGGTTGCTCCCCAAAGACCCCGTTAATTGCCATCATAGACTGAACCAAGAATCTTCTTGCCCGCTCCAGTTTAGCGACAGCGGAATTACTGCTTCGTGCTTCAATTAGTTCTTGTTCCGCATAAGGTGTAAGTTCAACCAGACGACAAAGTTGATCTTGATTATTTCTTAATTGTTCAAAAAAATTAACTATTTCGTTGTCGATGTCGTTAATAATTTCAATTGGGGCTGGGTGCTTTCGCAATGTTAAAGCCGCCGATCCACAGAAAGCCTCTACCCAGCAATTATGGGGTGGTAAACTTTCCGAAAGGCGCAAAGCAATCTTGTTCTTTGAACCGAAATACCCAAAAGGAGGATGAATCTTTCCTTTCCTATTGGAAAGCGTACCTGAAAGCTCGTTATTACTCATGGTTTCTTTGATATACATACAGATTCCTCCCTCCTATCCCAATCAATCTGATTTTGATAAACATTTTTGAAAGGATTTTTTACAACTAATAGCCTTTCAAAATCAAAGTTATTACTTGAAATTACAGGGAGCAGATATAAGTAGTACTTATTTCCAAAAACTTGGGCAATGTCCATTTCGTTTCGACTCCAATAAAATTTAAAATCTTGAACCGACACAGCTTTTACTTCGATATACCGGTCAATTCGTTTCGAACGACCATCAAGATAATTTTCAAAACTCTTAATATCATAACCGGCACCTGAGTCTTCAGTAGAAGTATGCTCTATTTCCTTTCTTTCAAAGGAAATATCTGTCAATCTTTTACACTCGTATTCGACTACCGCTAACTCCGCCGATAAACCAATCATATCATTGTCGACCTGCTTCCTTTTCATGATTTCCGGAGAAATCTTGTAAGCACTAAATTGCTTAAAGAATAGATCATCATAAACAGGATTTACAAAATAGGTGTTGCTATCCTGGCTAGCAGATATGAACTCTAATTCCAGCAATAAATTTCTCGTGTCACTATATTTCAGTTTTTGCCATTCACCAGCTCTGAAAAATATTCTGTTTTCTTCGACTTGAAAATTCAAAAGAAAATCTCTCAATAGTCCTGCAACCTGCCTGTTCGCCGAAAACAAGATTGGAAGGAATGCCCTTTTGAAATCATCCACTGAATCACAAGCTGGAGCCAAAGCACCTGAAAGGAACAATTCATCAGAATTAATCCTTACAAGCTTCAAGTTTTGTAACAATGCAACCGTCTCCTCAAAGTTCAATGCACTTTCCAGATACTTACGTTTGATATTGCTTACATGTCGCACCTGACTTTGCACAAGAGTATTACATAGAACATGCAACTGCGTAAGCCTTATTTTATCAAAAGGATTCTTCATACCTTACCAAATAGTCTGTCATAAGCAGTTATTTCATCTTCATCATCAAATAAGTCCAACGAATAAATTCTAAAGTCCTGATCAATAATTCTGCTCATCTTTTCCGCCTTGCGCTGTAAGTTCCTTAAAATATCCTGGTCAATTGAATTTGCATACTGCAGGAAATAATAGTTAGCCTCAATTGTCTCAGAACCTCCAACGCGATGGATACGATCAAGGGATTGCAAGTATTGAGCACAATTGTAGGAGAGATCATAATAAATTGCATGATGGCAAGTTTTGTGAAGCGAAATGGATTCTGCGCAAGCTGCCGGATTCGCGATCAAAACATCTAACCCGCTTTTTTCATCAACAAATTCGTCTCGTATTTGCTCTCTTGTCAACTCGTCAGGTATTGTCGTCTGCTCGATAGGAGTCTTACCATATATGGCCTTCGCTCTAATGCCTAAGTTTTTGTTAAAATAATCCGAAAGTTTCTCTATAGTACCAACAAAATTTGTCCAAATAACCACCTTCAACTTTTGGTAATTGAATTCTTGTACCTTTCTAATTAGGTATTGGAATTTTGCCGGTAATTCTAATGAATCATATTCCCTAACGATGCGTTGTAAGTTTTTATCCTTTTGAAGTAAATTCTCATCATAATTTTCAATCGCCTTATCAAGTAAATGCAAATATGAAGTGCTCTGCCGTAAACGAATCATCCTCCCTCGCTTAAGTTTATTGATGAAATCAATATTTGGCAAATAGTGATCAAGTGAATAATTTCTAATTTGATTTTCAATTGCGTTATAAATTATCTGCTCGTACTTATTCATATTTAGAACAATCGGGTCATGAAAAACTGGGTCTTTTAAGCCCAGGTCATTCTTCCTAACTCGGTAAAAAAGCGATCCAACTTTATCATTCAAAATAATCCTAGCATCTTCGATTTTATTAGCTCGTTCTAATGATTGAAGTTTTATTCTGGAGATAGAGTCAATTGGCCCGTTGTCTGGCCACAAAAAATCAAATAGATTATAAACATCGCTGAAACTTTTTGGCATTGGAGTTCCTGTTAATATGCAGCGAAACCTTGAATGCCTCGAAATATTAAGCACGGCACTTGCCCAATTACCATTCACTTGTTTAATATAATGGGCTTCGTCAATTACAAGAAAAGCATTAATGCCTTTTTGTTGAAAGAGCGTATTAATTTCCCGTTGATCATTAATTAAAGTTTGAAATGTTGTAAGATAGAGTTCCGCTTTGTTTCCATTGTTTACGAAGTATTCACTTTTGCGATTCTCCTTGTCACCGCCAGCTAACGTTTTGAACTTCGGAATTCTTCCTAGTGTTTCTTTGAATTCACTCTTCCAAGGCCCAAAACATGCTGGAGGTCCAACAACAAAAAGGACATTCGCTTTGCCTTCATCTTTCAGTTTTTCATATACGCTTAGTACGACTGAAGTTTTGCCACTTCCCGGCACAGAAAAGTTTGCCCCGTTCTGAACAAGGTATAAATGATAAGCGGCCTTAAGTTGATGATCCTTTAATTCTCTTGTAGGTAAATGCTCCTTTAAAAACTGGCAAAACGTTTTGAAATCCTTCCTTTTAAAAGTTCCACTCTTAAAATCTTCTGCATTTTTCTTTATTTCCTGAAATCTATTATTTTTCTCAGCTATAGAAGCAATTTTATCCTCACAGCCTTTGGTTGCAGTGTATCTTATTTTTTCCTTTGAAAAGTAATTTACAAGCTTTATCAATGCCTTTTCAGGAATTCTGCCGGCATAAAATAAATTATTATCAGTATCGCTTTTGAATCCCCAATCTTGCAATTGACTTTTTTGATTAGGTTTAAGATCGACATTATTAAGTGCAAACAATGTCTCTGTATAATCAAGTGTCATTTAGCTTTACCATTTTTACCTGCTAATTTTTGCTTATTATCTTTCTCAAGATGGTATAGCTCATGTTCTATATCTGTCGCCCTTTGGGCAATTTTTCTAGCCAGCTTCATAGCATCTGGAATCTTTTCAAGCAAAATGGCCTTCATATCCATATTTTCGTGATTTAGCTTTTTTAATGCGTCCTCTAACAAAGTAAGAGGAGTTTCTTTTTCTTTTTCATAATTAACAATTTTCAAAGCGGCATTCACTCCTCCTATAATTACAGTTGCGTTCTTACTTCCCCATTTTTTGTCAATTGTTTTTAAATCATCGTTTTCATTATAATCAGCCTTCGGAAGTTTCTCGGGAACTTGCTTTATTCTCATAAGTTCCTTTCTCGCCTCTTTAGTACCTAGCATTTTCGAAAGTTTCCTTATTACTTCATGCGTTTTTAAATTTGGAAATTCCTTTTTGCGAACGATCTTGAATGCAACATTTTCTATGTCTCCCGTTTCATCATCCTCAATTCCTAGATCCATAGCATATTTTGTAAGTTCCCCATCTTCATTTCTTAATTGCTTATGAAAGGAGTAATAATCTATAAACGCTTGCCATCTTCCTTCCCTATCATTTCTTCCTTCAGAAATATTTTCATAAAGGTTAGGTTTCTCAAATTGCTCAAGATATCGATCCACACATTCAAGTGGGCCTAAGAAAAGATTTTCATATTTCTTTATCTCTTTCTTGAATTCAGTCTCATTTAAACTTATCAAACTTGGATCCGCCCTCAATTGTTCTTCCAAGCTCATCCCCGCTCTAATCTTTTTTCTTATACTTATTGCTTTATCAAAATTGGTATATTCAGACTTCCCATCAGTTTGAAGCTTTCCAGCACATTGGGATCCTAAGCTTAGAATTCCACGTGGACAAGTTGT